>SXGS01612631.1_pt1 | contig 67743 bp, 58 predicted proteins | sample 3174681 | NCBI WGS metagenome assembly SXGS01 (sample SAMN11356861, study PRJNA531348) | freshwater metagenome | isolation source: freshwater sample F1-80 | place: China: Fuxian Lake, Yuxi | collected 2017-12-25
CACTCACTCCAGGTGACAAGGCGCAGGTCGAGCCACGCTGCGAGATCTTGGTGGTGTGGGACGGCTCGAATCGCGTATCCGAACGATCCTGCTTGATCGCAAGGAATCACGCCCGACCATCGTTGTGAACCATCATCGTTGCTGCCGGATTCTGCCGTGAGCGGTATTGGATTGGCGTGCATTAATTCGCCAGCGACGTCGACGGCGCCGTGCACTACCTCGATAATCACGTCGTCAGTCGTGAGAGTGCCGAGGTGTGCGGTAACGGTCACTCGGAGATCGTCGCCACGGGCATGATCTTGTTCGGATGCATCGACGTGCAGAATCCGTAGCTCGTGCCAGGCGGCTGAAATGCGGCTGCGAGCGTGTGCAAGCGCTCGCGCTCGCTCATGGTTGTTGTGCGCGAGTGCTCGCTGGCGCCGCGCCGCGGGCTCATAGGCTCGCTCGACGTATTCGCGCACCATGCGGTCGGCTGATACGAGCGGCGCGATGCCGGCCAGCGAGGCGATGATGCGTTCTACCCACTTCGATGGCACTCCCCGTTGGTCGCGCTCATAAAACAGCGGCACGACGTCCTGTTCGAAAAGGTCGAAGAGCCAATCGGATTCCGCGGTATCGCGGGCTTCTGCGTCGTCGATCCAGTCGGCCGATGGAATCGCCCAGCCGCGGTCGCTCGTGTACCACTCGTCCCACCAGCCGTCGAGCACTGAGCAGTTCAAGCCGCCGTTGAAGGCACTCTTCATGCCGCTTGTTCCGCACGCCTCCATTGGGCGCAGGGGCGTGTTGAGCCACACGTCGCAGCCTTGCGTCAACGCCCGGCCAGCGTCGATGTCGTAGTCCTCCAGGAACACCACGCGCGCGCGCAGTTCCGGATCGTCGGCGAGTGCGGCGATCACTCGCAAGAACTCTTTTCCTGGTTCGTCGGCAGGGTGGGCCTTGCCCGCGAAAATGAATTGGACGGGGTGCTGGCCGTTGGTAACCAAGCGACGGAAGCGATCGAAATCGCGAAGTAACAAAGTCGCCCGTTTGTATGTCGCGAATCGGCGGGCGAAGCCGATCGTGAGGGCTGTGGGATCGAGCACAGAGTCGCACCACGATGTGGCGCTCGACTCGCCGCGCCGCCGCGCTACCGCCGTGCGTAAGCGCTTTCGCGTCAACGCTACGAGTCGATCGCGCGCCGCGTTGCGTGCATCCCATAACCGAGTTGGGTCTGCAGTCGCGAACGCCTGCCATTGTGTTTCGCTGGCCGCAGCCCAATCGTCTCCCACCACGTCGCGGAATAGCTCCGCGAGCCCGTCGTCAACCCAGGTGCTTGCGTGCACGCCGTTTGTGACTGATGTAATTGGCACTTCATCGATCGCGACGCCGGGCCACAACGGGCCGAACATTTCGCGGCTCACTGCACCGTGAAGCTGGGCCACGCCGTTGGCCCAGCCTGCGAGACGCAAACTCATAGCTGCCAGATTGAATATCGAAAGATCGGAGCCTGCCTCGCTACCGAGTTCCATCAATTGGTCGATGGAACGCCCCGTATCGCGACACCACCAGCCGAGATACTTTTCCATCAGATCGCGCGGGAACCGATCGATGCCAGCAGGCACCGGCGTATGGGTTGTGAACGCGATGCGGGGCCGCACCGCTTCTACTGCTTCGTCGTAGCTGAGGTGGTGTTCGTGCATCATTTCGCGAATGAGTTCCAGTGCCAAGAACCCGGCGTGACCCTCGTTGAGGTGAAACACTTCGGGCGCTTCACCGAGCGCTCGCAACGCGCGTAGCCCGCCGACCCCTAAGAGGATCTCTTGACGAATTCGTTGCTCTGACCCGCCGCCGTAGAGGCGGTCCGTGACAAGTTGGTCTGGCGCATCGTTCGAGTCGACATCGGTGTCGAGCAGATACAGCGGAACGGTGTCGACCGATACTTGCCAGATTGCGGCGTGCACGGCGGCGCCACCGAGGTCGACTTCGATGTGGAGATCGTCGACCCGTTGCATGGCCATGGCTGCGGGAAGGAGGCTGGGGAATTGTTCGACTTGGCGTGACGCTCGGTCCAGCTGCTGACGAAAGTAGCCATGGCGATAAAAAAGCCCTACAGCTACAAGTGGCACGCCGAGCTCGGCGGCGGCTTTGAGATGATCGCCCGCAAGTACCCCAAGCCCACCTGAGTACTGCGGAACTGACGCGGCGAGACCGAATTCCGCAGAAATGTACGCGACGCGCTGCAGCGGAGCATCCACGCTGCGGTTCGTAAACCAACGAGGATTGTGCTGGGCAGATCGGAGGCCTTCCAACGTGGCGTTGGCGTATTCGACAAAGCCGTCGTCGCTGGCGAGTGCGTTGAGGCGAGCCTGTGGAACGCGTGCCAATACCCCAATGGGATCGAAACCGTCGATGTTGGCAAGGGTTGAGTCAACGGCTCGGAATAGCGCACGCACTTGCGGTTGGTTGATCCATCCGACATTGGCAGTGATCTCGCGCAACGCAACCAATTGTTGTGGGACGCGAGCCAAGACTGAGTACGTGCGTTGTGCCTTCATCGGTCCAAGGTATCGGACCATCTGCACAACAAGCTGAAACTCAGTCTCGGCCTTGGCTCATTCGCAGGAGATCCATCGCCCCGGTTCCGCTGGCCTTGATTCCTCGTGACACCACGGACACGTCCCAATCGCCAGCTTGTTGGCGGAGCGCGCCAACGTTGCAGTTCTCGCGGCCGCCGAGAATGCTGAATGGGTCGTAGCTAAAGAGCTTCATCGCGTTTTGGTGACTGATTTTGTCGATGTCGGTATCGCTGCAGTTGCCGGCGTGCACTTGTTTCATAAAGTGCTCAGGCGAGTTGGGCCATGAGCTGTCGGAGTGTGGGTAATCGCATTCCCAGCACAACATGTCGATATTCATTTTGTGGCGCATCTCGACACCAACCGGGTCGTCGATCCAGCAACACACGACCTGCTGATCGAATACTTGGCTTGGCAGGCGGTCGCCCATGTCTTGGCCGGTCCAGAAACGGTGCCGATCGTAGGCGTAGTCGATGCGCTCCCGGAAGTAGGGGATCCATCCGATGCCCCCTTCACTCAACGCGTATTTGAGGTTTGGGAATTGCTGCGGAACCTTCGACCATACGAAGTCGGCCGCCGCCTGCACGATGTTGAGTGGCGTGAGCGTGATGAGGACATCCATTGGTGCATCGTTCGCGGTGATCACCATTTTGGAACTGGAACCGATGTGTACCGCGACAACGGTTCCGAGTTCTTCGCACGCTGCGAAGAACGGATCCCAATGTCCAGAGTGAATGCTGGGGTGTCCGAGGTGCGTCGGGTTTTCCGAAAACGTGACGGCATGGCAACCTTTGGCGGCTACGCGTCGCACTTCGGCGGCCATGAGCTGCGGATCCCACATTGGAGGCAACGACAGTGGAATGAAACGGCCGGGGTACGCGCCACACCAGTCTTCGATATGCCAGTCGTTATAGGCCTGGAGCAGCGCAAGGCCGAGTTCTGGGTCTTCGAGCGCGGTGCGGGCAAAGAGTTGTCCGCAGAATTGCGGGAAGCTTGGAAAGCACATCGAACCGAGCACGCCGTTGGCGTTCATGTCTTTGACTCGGTCGTGGATGTCGTAACAGCCCGATCGCATGTCGTCGAAGCTCGTCGGGTCCATCGCGTATTCCTCGGGTGGACGCCCTGCCACCGCGTTGAGGCCGATGTTCGGTAATTCTTGGCCGCGAAACGCCCATACGTCGATGCCGCTGTCTTTGCGAATGAGTTTCGGAGCTTGGTCGGCATGTTTGGCCAAGAGCCGACCCTCGAAGAGATTGGGAGGCTCGACGACGTGGTCGTCGACGCTGATGAGAACGAGATCTTCAACTTGCATCGTTGCCGCCTTTGCACAAATACCTGACGTTGATGTCACCTTACCCATCAAGTGGCTACGGTGTCATGAAATCGCGTCTCGTTGAGACAGACTGTCAAACCTCGTCGCTCCTGTGCGGCGACATCGCTGGCACTGGAGGAACATTGATACTTGCCGACCTGAACGATGTGAACACAGATCCGTTGAATATTGCCCTGTTGATCATGCGGGTGACGATCGGGCTGATGATTATGGCTCACGGCTATAACCACATCTATGGCGGCGGCAAGATCCAAGGAACTGCCGGATGGTTCGCCTCTATGGGGATGAAACCGGGGATCCTGCACGCCTGGCTTGCGAGTATCACCGAACTCGGCGCTGGCGCGATGTTGGTGGTTGGCTTGCTGACTCCGCTCGCAGCGGGGGCGGTCATGTCGGTGATGATCGTTGCCTGGATCACCGCGCACCGGTCGAACGGCTTCTTCATCTTCAAGCCTGGTCAAGGCTACGAATACGTTGCGTTCGTCGCGCTCACATGCGCCGGAGTGGGCACCCTCGGCGCCGGTGAATGGTCGATCGACAATGCGATGGAGTTCCCGATCAATCCTGGTTCTTGGCTCGCGTTCTTGGTGACCGTGGGCGCTGGGGTCGGCGGCGCATTCAGTTTGCTTGCAGTGTTTTATCGCCCCGACAAACCCTGACGTTCGATTTCGGCTACGAGTAGCGGCACTGCATCTTGCCAGGGCGCGACAATTCCCGCGTCGGCGTATTCAAAGATCTGCGCGCCGGGGTCGGAGTTGATGGCAATAACCGCGGCGGCGTTGCGAAACCCCACGCTGTGATTGAACTTTCCGCCTGCGCCGATGCTGATGAGCAAGCGTGGAGCGATTGATCGCCCGGTGATTCCGAGTTGACGCGCCCGCGGCATCCAGCCGTTGTCGGTGACTTTGCGGGTGGCTGCGAACTGTCCATCGATCGCGTTGCGTAGCGGCGAGAGCTCGTCGTAGTCGCTCGGATCCACACCGCGGCCGATGGCTATCACCGAGTGGGCGTCCGCGAGCCGATCGAGGTCGTCGTCGCGCCTGCGTTCGATCACTCGTACTCGGTTGCGAATGGTGTCAGCGCCATTGCTCCAGCCGTTGAAGGTGTCGATCGGAGCAGTTACGTTGCGTGGCGCTGCGGCGGTCACGACTCCGGCGCGCACGGTTGCCAGTTGGACTTCAGAGCGAAAACCGATCGCAGCAACCATCGCTCCTCCGAACGCGGGTTTCCACGCTCGCAGTCGCCCATTGTCGTCGAGTTCGAGGTCGACTGCATCTCCGCACAGGCCTGCTTCGACGCGAGTTGCAACTCGGGCGGCAACTTCTCGTCCCCACGCGGTGCTCGGGGCGAGCACGATCGCAGGACGGAACGTCTCGACGAACGCTGCGATCGCAGCCGCCGCATCGTCTTCGCATTCGCCACCGGGCAGTATCGCAACTGCATCGGCACCCATCGATCCCAGTCGGTCGTCGGCGCCGTTGAATGTGGCAGCGGTCGGCGCCACCTTGATCGCGACGACAGCCGTGTCGTTTGTCGCTAGTGCACACGCCGCGCTGAGGAGTTCGGCCGTAAGCACTCGTCGGTTGGGTTCGACGAGGACTGCGACAAAGCCAGAATCTGGCGAGTACGGCACTGTGGCGCGCAACAGGGTGCTTGCCCTAGCCGGTTCCGTCGCAAAGGCACCCAATGTGCGGGCCAAGGCCACGCCCGCGCTGACTTGTTCCGCGACCGATTTCGTCGTGTCGACCACGTTGTGCCGGTGGCTTTCGATCACACGAATCGCACCAACCCAAGTTGGGCTCGCATCGGCACCCCAGGGCCCGCTTCCGAAATCGGAAGTCGTGAGCATTCGGATCTGATCGCTAGGAACCGCGGCGCGACCGGCGGGATCAACTTTCGAAGGGTCGATGAGCCGTTCTGCGCACGACACGACCGCAGGCAACTGCGTCGTGAGTTCAACGAATCCGTCGTCCCCTTCGCTGATCGCGTGAATTTGTGTCGTGTCGACGCGGAGTTGTTTCGCCGCGTTGATGAAGACGAAGTCGAGGAGTTCCGCGAGTTGCGGCCCTACTTGGCCGGTGTCGGCATCGACGGAGTTGCGTCCGCAGAGCACCAAATCGAACCCGCCGAGCAGGCTGATGGCAGCGTGGAGCGCCTTGGCCGTCGCGAGTGTGTCGGAGCCCGAGAATGCAGGATCACAGATGTGCACTCCATGAATCGCTTCGACACCGCGCGCGCGGCCCCATGCCACCGCTTCGCGTACGCAGTCGTCTGCAGTCGGTGGCCCCATGCAAATTATTGTCACTGACGCGTTGGTATGCGTCGTCGCGAGTTGTACCGCCTGCGCGACCGCGCGTCGACAATATGCGTTCATCTCAAGCTCGATGCCGTCGCGAATCAGGCGGCCGTCGTTGCCGAGCGTCATAGCTTCGAACTTTGGTATCTGTTTCACCAGCGCCGCGATGCGCACGATGCCTCCTGTTGTGCGTGTCAGTCCAGTGACGCTAGCTGTGGTGAAAACTGCGCCAACGCTTCGAGCTGTTCTAGGTAGTGGGCGAGCGAATGATGCACAAAGCGAAGATTCACGCCTGTCGCTCCGGCGCTGAACAGTTGGCGCAGTGTTGTTGCGCACGCCTCAGGCGCACCGAGTGGGTCCACTGGCACTTCGGGCTGTAGCCAAACCTCTAGCGGCGCGGATCGCTGCTGCCCGGTGTCGCTGTGTTGAGTGCGTGTCAGCATTGCTGCGACCGCTTCAGTGGTGAGGCCGAACGGCGCCCATCCATCTCCAAGCTCGGATGCTCTGCGCAACGACCGCGCCGTTCGTCCGCCAATCCAGATTGGAAGATCGCGGCGCGCAGCAACTGGGTCGATCACCATATCGTTGAACGCGTAGTGGGAGCCTTTGTATTGAGGCACTGCAACACCTAGTGCAGCGCGTAACGCCTTCAGCGCGTCATCAGCAAGCGCTCCGCGATCTGTGAAATTTGCATTGAGCAGTTGAAATTCCTCGCGCAGCGACCCGACGCCAACTCCGAGGATGACGCGACCACCGCTGACCTGATCGAGCGTGCCGTAGCGCTTGGCGATTTCAAGGGGGTGGTGGTAGCCGAGCACGAGCACATGGGTGGCAAATTGCAAGGTGGTCGTATGCGCCGCCAGGTATCCGAATGTCGCCAGCGGATCCCAGTAACGAGCTCCTCGTATCGCTGCGATGTAGTCGGGGATCGCAACGTGTTCGCTGCAGGTGATGTGGTGAACGCCGAGGCTGTCGGCCAATGCGGCGATTTGGCGGACTTCCTCAATACCCGCGGTTCGTTCCCACTGTGCATGAGAACGGGGAAGCATCGTGAGGACTGGTGTGATGAGTCCGAAGTTCTGCATGGCCACGAAAGCACCGTAGAACAAAAAAGCGGGCGGGCCTCGGGGATGGTGGGGGCATCTCCGAGGCCGCGGCCCAGCGAGCACATTAATACACGCGTATCGAATGAGATCAATGCTGCAGATGCAGTATTTACCGAAACTTGCACCGGCGTTGTACATAACCGCAACAGGAGCACCGAAGCTCGGTACGGTGAGACGCTGATGGCAGAATTTCTCGACCTCGAAACCGCGATTGCACGATACGTGCAACGCGGCGATTCGGTGCATGTTGTCGTCGGTCATACCCGCTGGACGGCTGGTGCTCGAGAACTGGTGCGGCAATGGTGGGAGCGCGATCCGCAGTTCGAATTGGTGATGCTCTCGCTGTCAAGTCTCGGCGCATTGTTTTTTCGTGGCGGGTTGGTGCGTAAAGTCATCACCGGCTACAGCGGCGATACCTTCCCCAATTTCACGCCGAATCCATGGTTTCAAAGGGGCTATGCGTCGGGCGCAGTCGATGTAGAGCATTGGTCATTCTTGGCGTTCTCACAGCGATTGGAGGCCGGTGCGAAGGGCATGCCCGCCATCGCAACCCGTTCGATCTCGGATTCCTCGATGGATAGCAACGATGCTTTTGCGGTGGTCGACACGCCGTTCGGCAGGGTCGGAATGCTGGCGCCGTTAGTGCCGGACGTTGCGCTGCTGCACGCTCCAGTTGCGGATCGGCATGGCAACGTGGCGTTGCATCCGCCGATGTTGGAAGGAGTGTGGGGAGCGCTGGCTGCACGGCGTGGCGCGGTCGTAACCGTGGAACGTGTCGTGGATGACCTGCGGCCCTGGTCGCATCTTGTGAAGATTCCTGCGCACTGTGTGGCAGCGGTGGTGGAGGCTCCAATGGGCGCGCATCCGGGAGGCCTGTACGTTGGCGATCTTCCCGTGGATGGCTATGGCGAGGACTACGACTTTTGGGTCGAAGCCCGGGCGGCAACGCGTGGCGATGACTTCGACGCGTGGGTGCGCCACTGGGTGTTGGATGTCCGGACGCAGCAAGAGTGGTTGGACCGGCTCGGCGAAGTTCGCACCGCACGACTGCGGTCGAGAGCGGCGGCCGACTCGTGGCAGCTGGATCGCGATGAGTTCGCGGTAGATATCGAGACGCCGCCGAATGCATGGGAGTGCGCCGCGGTGATGGCTGCCGAGCACCTCGCGCAGCGTGCGGTCGCGCTTGGCGCACACGCCGTGCTCGCCGGGGCTGGTGTCGCGAATTTGGCCGCGTGGCTCGGCGTGCGAACAGCGCGAGAAATGGGAGCAAAGACGGTCCTGACTGCCGAAATCGGCTTGTGGGACTATGAACCGGTACCTGGCGACCCCTTCGTGCTCAACCATCGAAATTTTCCTGGTACGACAATGTTGAGCGATGCCACGATGGTGTTGGGGGGCTTGGTAGGCGGGCGTACGACAACAACAATCGGATGCCTGGGCGGAGCCCAGATTGATCGATTTGGCAATATCAACAGCACGTCGCTGCTCGAAAGCGGAGGCCCATTCCTTGTGGGCAGCGGAGGTGGCAACGACGTCGCGAGTACGGCAGCCGAATGCGTTGTGGTGGCTCTGCTGAGTGTGCAACGCACACCGAGTGACTGTGCGTACATCACATCCCCAGGGCACAACGTGCGTGCGCTGGTTACTGATCTAGCGACTTTTGAAAAAGTAGACGACTCGCACGAACTAGTGCTGACCGCCGTGCCAAGTGGCGATGGCTCGCTGCAAGATCGCATCGACATTGCGGTTTCCGCGACCGGCTGGCCGGTGCGTGTCGCGGCGGTGGTGCGCGAACTTGCACCCATCGACGTGGCATCGGTTCATGCGTTGCGCGAATGGGATCCTCGGAGCTGGTTCCTGCGTGGCTGATCGAATGTGTAGCAAGATGCGCTTGTGAGCTCAGTTACCTTTGAGAATGTGACCAAGCGCTTTGGTGAGATCGCGGCCGTTGATGCGCTCAACCTTGAAGTGCATGATCACGAGTTTCTCGTCTTGCTGGGGCCGTCGGGATGCGGAAAATCCACTGCCTTGCGGATGATCGCGGGTCTTGACGAACCAAGTGAAGGCGATATTCGGATAGGTGCACGTGTGGTGAACGACGTTGATCCGAAAGATCGCGACATAGCCATGGTGTTCCAGAGTTACGCGTTGTACCCACATATGACCGTGCGTAAAAACATCGAGTTTCCGCTCGATGCTCGCAAACAGCCGGCCGCAGAACGCGCCGAGCTAGTGAGCGGAGCAGCCGAGAGTCTGGGGCTGACTGACTATCTCGACCGTAAACCAGCTCAGCTGTCGGGAGGCCAGCGACAACGGGTGGCGTTAGCGCGGGCCATAGTGCGGCGACCGTCGGTGTTTTTGATGGACGAGCCGCTCTCGAATCTCGACGCGAAGCTCCGGGTGCAAACCCGCGTGGAACTCGTTGAGCTGCAGCGCGATCTCGCGACGACGCTCATTTACGTGACCCACGATCAAATCGAAGCAATGACGATGGGCGATCGGATTGCGATCATGCGCGATGGAAGGCTTCAACAGGTTGGTCCGCCCCAAGATGTCTACGACAATCCTGCCAACCGCTTCGTGGCCGAGTTCATCGGAACGCCCCCTATGAATACGTTCGCCGCGACTGCAGAGGCCGGCCGATTGCTGGTTGGCGAATCTGTTTTGCAGCTCGCCGGGCATCTGCGTGCTTCGGTTCCGGACGGCCCCATCATCGCCGGTGTGCGGCCCGAACATTTCGAATTGGCAGACGGTGCGCATGCCACCGCCGACAGTCTGAGTGCGACGGCGGTGCTGGTTGAGTCGTTGGGCCATGAACGCCATATCCATTGCCGGCTGGACAGCAGCGATGTAGTGATCGCGCGCGCTGCGGCCAGCGAGGTGTGCCCGGCGGTCGGTGCCCCGCTGCGATTGATCGTGGACCCGCAGCGTATTCATGCTTTCAATGGCGACACTGGAGCGAGCTATGCGCTCGCGTGACGCTTCTACTCCGCGAACGCCATCTCGGCGATCGAAGCGATTTCGCGAGACTTCTCTGGCCTATGTGATGCTCGCTCCATCGCTGGTGATTTTTGCGATCTTTGTTTTCTATCCATTCATCAAGAACTTCACATTTCCCTTTTACCAAACTTCTACGGCGGGCGGCTTTGGTGCGTTCGCAAACGAGTCGAAACCCAAGTGGGTTGGATGGGAGCAATGGGGTGCGGTATTAGGGAGTAGGGATTTTTGGCACTCGGTTTGGGTCACTGTGCAGTTCGTGGGATTGACCGTTCCCCTCGGGATCGCCCTCGGGCTGCTGCTTGCCGTGATCGCGCATCAGAAGTTGGCGGGCATCACGTTCTATCGCACGATTTTTTCGTCAACCGTTGCTTCATCGGCTGCGGTTGCTTCCACAATCTTCTTCAGCCTGGTGGGTACTCAAACTGGGCTCTGGAAACTGCAAATCAACGGGCACGGCATTCTCGACGACAAAACGTGGGCATTGCCCGCGATAGCGGTTGTGTCGATATGGCAGAGCCTCGGCTTGTCGTTCATCGTGATGAGTTCGGGATTGCAGGCCATACCCGATGATCTCCTTGAGGCGGCGCGCGTCGATGGTGCTAGTGCAAGTCGTCGGTTTTTGAGAGTCACGCTGCCGCTGCTATCGCCAACGGTGTTTTTTGCCTTTGTCGTTGGGTCGATATCGGCGTTCAAGACCTTCGCGGAAATCGATCTGCTCAACCCGATAGGCAAAGAAACGGGCGGCACGAGCTTGTTGGCGTATCAGGTGAAGCGGCTCGCGTTCGATAGCGACAGCCGCACCGGTCAGGCTGCTGTATTCGCGGTTGGGCTATTTGCGATCGTGTTGATGCTGACGCTCATCCAGATGCGACTTGAGCGACGCGTGCACTATGCGAGGTAGCCAGCCGAATCGAACGTTGCGGCGAGCACTGCGTTACGCACTGCTGTCGGCACTCGCCGTTGGGATCTTGTTCCCGATCTACATCACCGTGGTGAACTCGTTAATGCAACCAGCAGCGTTGGCGAACGGGCCTGCGCTGTGGCCATCGAATCCGACCTTTTCTAACTATGCAACAGCATGGTCGGATGCTCGGATGGGGAGCTACCTCTTCAACACATTGTTTGTGACGATTGGAATTACGGTATTGCAAGTAGTGACCGCGGTGCTAGGTGGCTACGCATTTGCGTTTCTAGAGTTCCCGTACAAGCGGGTGATGTTCGTTGTGTACCTCGCCACCCTGATGGTGCCCGGCGAGGTCACCATTATCCAAAATGTCACTACGATTCGCAGTTTCGGTTGGTACAACAGCTACACCGCGTTGATTATCCCGTTCATTGCTTCGGGCTTCGGAGCGTTTCTATTGCGACAAGCCTTTATGACCGTGCCGCCGGACCTTCAAGACGCGGCAGCACTCGACGGCTACGGGCACTGGCGATTCTTGACCCGCGTCGTGATTCCGATCGCTCGCCCGGCAATCGGCGCTATGGCGTTGTTCGCTTTTCTTGGATCTTGGAATCAGTACCTGTGGCCGCTGCTCGTGACCAGCGATGACCGATATCGCACCGTGCAAATCGGTTTGAAGCAGCTGCGCGGCGAGAACCTGACGAACGTTACGGTTGTATTCGCAGGTACTGTGCTGGCATTCCTACCAATCGCGCTCTTGCTGTTGGTATTTTCGAAACAACTTGTTCGAGGTCTCACTGCCGGTGCGGTAAAGGGCTGATGGTGTGCACCAATCGGGTATGCAAAGGAACTCAATGAAGCGATTCACGGCATTCAGTGTTGTTGCGACAGTGTTTGTTGCGAGTTGTGGAGGCAGCGACAAGCCGAATACGACTCCCACCTCGAGTAGCGGAGGCGGTACGACGACGACCGTCGACCGATCGTCGCTGGCGAAGGGATGTTCAGTCGATGCGTTCGAGCAAGCGCCGAAGCCGGTGAATGTGACCTATTGGCATTCGCAGACGCAGGCAAATCTTGTTGCGCTTGAAGCGCTGACGGCCGGGTTCAATTCATCGCAGGGCGACGTCAAAGTGGTGTTGCAGAATCAAGGCGGCTCTGATGACACCTTGACGAAGTATCGCAGTGTCGCGGGGAGTGCTGACGCTCCCGATTTGATGCAACTTAACGAGACGTCGTTGCAGACAATGATTGATTCAAAAGCGATCGTGGCGGCCCAAGCCTGTGTGGATGCGACGCAAGGAGATCTTGACGATCTGTTGCCACGAGTGCGGGATTACTACACAGTCGGCGGTGCGACTTGGGCGCTGCCGTTCAACGTGTCGCAACCGGTGATGCTGTACAACAAGACGGCGTTTCGAACCGCAGGGCTCGACCCGGAGAAGCCGCCCGTAGATTTTGATGCTCTCGCCGCAACCGTAAGAACGTTGAAGTCGAAAGGCGGATTCGAGTACGGACTGCAGTACAAACGCGATGTGTGGGTGTTGGAACAGTTTCTCGCGCTTGCGGGTGAACCGTACGTGGACAACGACAACGGCAGAGGTGGGCGAGCTACCAAAGCGGTGTTCGACACGCCAACCGCGACCAAAGTGCTGACCGTGTTGCAAGACCTTGTGAAGTCGGGCGACGCAATAACGAATCCTGCCGATGGGCCGGAGGGGTTTAGCAATCTGTTCGGCATCTGCAACGGAGCCAATGCGCTGACGTTCGATTCATCGGGAGTGCTCGGCACCGCGTACGAGACGCTCGCCAAAGGTGATTGCAAAGTGCAGGTGGAAGTTGGTGTCGCGCCGTTGCCGTTGCCAGCTGGGCCAGGCAAGGGCGGCACGCTCATCGGTGGCGGTGCCAATTTCATAGCTCGCAACAAAGACGCCGCTTCGCCCAAAGTATTGGCGGCCTACAAATTTGCGGAGTACCTCACGACCGCGAAAGTGCAAGCCGAATGGGCCGCGAAGACGGGATTTATTCCTATCAGCAAATCCGCGGCGAACGAGCCAGTGATTACCAGCGTCTGGGCCGAGAAGCCGGGCTACAAGGTTGCCTACGATCAACTTGCTGGTGGCACGAACAACGTCGCGACAGCCGGGCCATTGATTGGTGCATACAAAGACGTGCGCGCCGCGATGAAAACCGCGCTCGAATCGCTGTTTCTCGACAGCGTTGAACCACAAAAGGCGATCGCCGCCGCGCTTGCCGGCGCGAACAAGGCAATCAGCGACTACAACAAGACCAACGAGCCGTAAGTCGTGAGTAATTCCTGAGGAAAAATTGTACGCTCGGCTCGGCGAAATCGCAGCCAAGCGAGCTGCCAATCGCCGTTCCTCAGTTGCCGCTCCCTAGTCGATGGGGAGCGGCTGTTATTGAACTGTGTGGCGCATCACGAAGATGAATCCCACGCACATTGGAACAAGAAAGAGCGCGGGCGGAAACTTGCGCAGCACGCGGTTTAACTGCGACTCTGTGGCAGGTGTTAGTGCGATCAGAAGCACCGGCAGGATCGCGATGATGAACCGTGCCGAAAAGAATGCGGTGAACAGCGACTTCGGTGGGCTGCAATATACGGCGAACCCAGCGTGCAGCATGATGACCGCGAGTGCTGCGACGCCAGCCATTCGCCAACGCTGTTGCGGCGTGAGTGGAGATTCGTCGTCCTGATCGGTATTGGCTATGTCGTATGGGACAAGTTCGGGAATGCGGTTATATACCTGGGATGTGCGAATGCCGATTGCCACGAAGCCGATTGTCAGCAGGAGCACCACCGCCATGGGCCACGTACCGGTTGCGGCATCGTCGAACCCAACGAGTGATCGCACCCATTCCGGTGCTCGGTCGCGAATCGATATGACGAGTTGCCAGAGGAAATCCCACGGGTGGGTAATCATGTGCATTACTTGATCTTGCTCATCGACTTTCACCCCGAAATCGCGGACGTCACAGATGAACCGGTTGCGTTGTGATGCTTGCCATGCCGCCGAAAAGGCACCTCCGACGACAACGGGAAGTGCCGATGGCCAGTATCGTCGTACGTCGAAGCGCGACTGTTTTGGACGATTCAAAGTGGGCGCCAATGCCACAAAGCACAACGCGAATACCCAATAGGTAGGTTTCGTGAGCCCTAGCAGTGCTGACCAAGCCACGGCATCGACCAATCTCGCGCCGCGCAGCGATGTGCCACGATTACGCAGCGCGGTTGCCACCACGACGAATGTCAGCGCGTACGTGATCGCATCAGGAGCCACGTTCGCGGCCACACCCAACGCTCCAGGTAGGAGGCCGATGACGGCAAACGCAGGCCGGAAGCGTTTCGGTGAACGAGTGAGCGCGAGAAATACCAACGCGATGACGGCCAGCAATTGTGCTGTGCGCGCGTAGCGACTCATAGTCAGCGTGCCGACACCCGTTACGCGGGCGACTTCGACGCCGAGCGCCGCCGGGACATACGTAGTTGGCGCATACCACGAGAACGATGAATAATCTAGGAAAACTCGGTCACTATTTGGCGGCCCGCATTTCCGTTCGTTTGCTAGGAGGTCTGGAAACGGCAAGAAATCCGGGGGCGAACTTGGCGTCGATGTAGATGGGGGTTCTGATGATTCGTCGGGGCCGGCACCGATGAACTTTCCGAATTGTGCGATCTGAATATCGGTGGCAAACGATCGATCCAAGCATGCTCCCGTGCCCGCGCGGGTATTCAGGGGTGCAGCTACGGGCAGTAGGTTGCCGTGCGAGATCTGATGTGCACGCACGAAGTGTGCCGACTCGTCGATGCCGCTGAGCGGAGGCAACGTCCAGACAAGAATGAGGCCCACAATGGCACTGCACAAGACGTAGCCGAGGCGCCAACCCATATCGATACGTTTGCGCACGACTCTGCCTCATTTCCGTACTCGGTCGGTGATCGCGATGCCTTGTGCAGGAAGAAGCTATCGGGACGATTCCATCGCTTCAGCAAAGGCTTCGACCGCGCGGGATATCTCGGCATCTGAAACAATCAGCGGTGGCATCCAACGCATGATGTTGCCATACGTTCCGCAGTTCATGAATAAGACGTTGTGTTCGTCGCGGCAACGGCTGATGATCGCAGCAACGCGAACAGCATCGGGTTCTCCGTTGGCATCCATGAATTCAGTTGCGACCATGAGCCCGGGGCCGCGCACATCGGCCAACCCTTTGTCGTGGACTTGCAGCGATTGCAGTGCTGCGGTGAGTTGGATGCCGCGTTCAGCAGCATTGGCCACCACGCCGTCGTTCACCAACACGTCGATGGTCGCGAGCGCCGCGGCGCACCCGATGGGGTTTGCTCCATAGGTGCCGCCATGACTGCCTTGTGGCCATTTCTCCATGATGTCGGCGCGCGCCCCGATACCGGCGATCGGAAAACCTGACGCAATACCTTTCGCCATCATCAAGATGTCTGGGCGCACTCCACAGTGCTCCATCGCACAGAGTTTGCCGGTGCGCCCGAACCCGCTTTGCACTTCATCGGCCACAAAGAGGATCCCAGTCTCGTCGCAAATTTCGCGAACGCCTTCGATGTACGCGTTGGGCGCAGCGATGTACCCACCCTCGCCCAGCACCGGTTCCATCACGATCGCCGCCGTTTCGTCGGGTGCGGTTTGGCTCTTCAGTAAGTGTCGCAGCTGTTTGAGCGCGCGTCGTGATGCTTCGGTTTCGTCGCATCCCCACGCAAATGCATTTGGGAACGGAGTGGGAAAGATCCCGCTCGGCAAGGGTTGAAAACCGGCGCGGTACGACGTTTTCGAGGTGGTCATCGCCATAGTGAGCATCGTTCGACCGTGAAACGCGGCATCCATTACCACGACATTCGGACGTTTCGTTGCTTGCCGGGCGAGCTTGACTGCTGCTTCTGTCGCTTCTGCGCCAGAGTTACAGAAGAAGAACTGGTCAATTCCGTCAGGTGTGACGTCGTACAAACGATTGGCGAGCTGTTCCACGATTGGATTGCGGTAACAATTCACCTGCGAGTGAATGAACTTGGTCGCTTGTTCCTGAATCGCGGCAACGACTTTCGGATGGCAATGTCCGGTACTGGTAACGGCGATTCCTGAGGTGAAATCGAGGTATTCCTGCCCGTCCGATGTGCGCACGATGCAGCCGAAACCTTCAACCACCGGCAGGTCTGTGAGCTGAAACCAAACATTCGAAAGATGCTGTGTCATACACCGCAGGCTATTGCCTCATAGAGCCGCTGTACCCGACAACAGAACCCGTTCGACAGTTCAGCTGGATAGATTCCGTGTATGGCTGGTCCGCTCGATGGTATTCGTGTGCTCGATCTCGGAACTCGGATTGCCGCGCCGTTTTGTGCCGGGCTCCTGGGCGAGATGGGCGCTGAGGTCATCAAAATCGAGCAACCCAATGGTGGCGATTTCATGCGTGAAATCGGCCCCTTTGTGGAGACCGAGGGCGATCCGTATTCGTTGTTTTGGGCGGTCGAAGGGCGAGGTCGTCAATCGGTCACGTTGGATCTTCGTAATGCCAGAGGCCAGGCGATCCTGCGAGATTTGGCCGCGACAAGTGATGTCGTTGTCGAAAACTTTCGTCCGGGGACGTTGGAGAAGTGGAACATCGCGCCACGGCAGCTTGATGAACGGCTCGTCATCGCTCGTATCTCGATGTTTGGACAAGATGGGCCGTACTCAGCGCGCGGCGGGCTTGACCGGGTTGGAATCGGTTATGGAGGTCTGTTGCATCTCACCGGTTACCCCGATCGGCCGCCAGTGCGCGTCGGTGTGACAATTTCCGACTACCTCACGGGTGTGTTCACCGCCCATGCGGTGGTCGCCGCGCTATATCGCCGCGATGCAAAGGGTGGAGGAGGAGCAGTGATTGACGCCGCGCTCTACGGCAGCGCGTTGCGAGTACTCGAATGGACGCTTGCGGGATACGACCGTCTCGGAATTGTGCGCAATCGTGAGGGCAATCGATTGGCGAACAGTGCGCCGCTCGACAATTATCCAACGCTCGACGGAAAGTTTGTGTGCATTGTCGCAGGCAGTGATTCCAATTTCTCGCGATTGTGCGCAGCGATGGATCGCGGCGAACTCACTACGAATCCGAAATTCGCGAAGCTTGTGGATCGTGCTCTGAATGGCGATGAGATCAATGGCATCGTGGCCGACTGGACGCGCACGCTGAATGCGACTGATGTCGAAGCGCGATGTGTGGCGCACGATGTTCCTGTAGCGACGGCGTACACGAGTGCAGACATCTTCGCCGATGCCCATATTGCTGAGCGTGGCGACATAGTCGCGGTTCCCGACCCTGTGATCGGAGATGTGCGACAACAGTCTCCGTACCCTCGTTTTGTGGGGAGTGCGGTGCACGTGCCATCGGGTGCGCCGCGGCTTGGTGAACACACCGACGGGGTGCTGCGGCGCCTACTTGGAATGGATGATGAAACTCTTGCCAGCCTTCGCCGCGACGGGGTTGTGTGATGACTGATGAAAATGCCGCGCGGCATCGGTCTATCGAGCCGGCCGTGTTCGATTGCGTAGGTATTGCTTTGTTTGGTGGGTATTCACCAACCAGTTTGCAGTACCACTTTCCTCTGCAACCTCTGTGTCCCTATAGCGGTGCGGATGACGTTGAGGCCGTCACACTGTCGACTCGAGCGACCGCGTGGGGGTGGACTGTCGTCACTGCACCTCCGCCGGGATACGCCGGAAGCGTGCCGTACGGCTTCGGTGTCGTAGAACTCATACGCGAAAAACTGCGCCTGGTGACGCGGTTGCAGATCGTTGATCCCAGCGAATTGAGTTTCGGAGACCCGATGGAGTTGACCGCGGACGTCGTTGATAGCGACGATGACGGAACCGAAGTGCTCGTCTGGTCGTTTGCGAAAGTATCGTCATGAGCAGCGTCGAGATCACGGGCATTGGCATGCATCCATTTGGCCGCTTCGATGGCGTCACTGTTACCGATATGGGTGTGCATGCTGTGCGCACCGCGCTGAGCGATGCAGGCAACCCGGCGTTTCAGGCGGCGTATTGCGGGACTGCGTATAGTGGCGTGGCGTCAGGTCACAAGGTGCTCAGTGCGATCGCCCGCACTGGAATTCCGATCGTCGATGTGGAAGCTGGTTGTGCGAGTGGCGCAGCGGCGCTGAGCCTGGGTGCCGCGGCGATTCGATCTGGCCAGTACGACACAGTGCTGGTGTTTGGCATCGAGAAGATGCCGAAAGGCATAATCAGGTCGAGCTTTTTCGAACCCTGGCGTGAACAGGCTGGGCTTGCTGCAACTCCGAGCTACTTCGCGTTGCGGGCGCAGCGATTGATGCGAGAAAGTGGGTTGACGAAGCAAGATTTGGCATTGGTTTGTGTAAAGAACCGCGCCCATGGCGTACATAACCCCTACGCCATGTTTCGCAAGGCCGTGACGGTTGATGAGGTTCTGGGATCGCGCATCGTGTGCGACCCGCTCCATCTTTGGATGCTGTGTTCTCCGAACGAAGGTGCCGCGGCTGTTGTGTTGCAGCGATCTGATCGCCCGCGTATCGCGTTGCGTGCCGCGGTGCTGTGTTCTCACCTCCCTGGCAGTGTGTTGGGCGAAGCGACGCCGTTCGCGGGTGTTGATGACAGCCTCATTACCCCTCCCTCCACTCTTGCCGCGCGGCAGGCATATGCGGAGGCTGAGTGCGGACCAACCGATTTCGACCTGGTGGAGTGTCAAGACACCGATGCTGCGCGTGAATTGCTCGCTTGGGAAGAGCTTGAAATCTGCGTCAAAGGCCAACAACCGCAACGGCTGGCCGATGGCGTGCATCAACACGGAGGTGCGCTGCCGATCAACGTCAGCGGCGGACTATTGAGCAAAGGCGAGCCCTTGGGTGCAAGTGCGCTTGGGCAGGTGGTTGAGCTCGTCGAGCATCTGCGTGGAAACGCCGGGTTGCGTCAGGTGCCTGGGGCCCGCATCGGGCTTGCACACACAGTCGGACGCGGAGCGAATGCAAGTGCGGTCATCGTCAGTCGCGATCGCTAGCGCTTTGGTTCGCGCGGCAAACCGAGCGTTCGTTCGCCGATAACGTTGCGCTGTATTTCATTGGTGCCGGCCCAGATTGATGAGGCTTGGTAATAGAGCCACGAGCGCTGCCAAGTGCCGTCGCCGTCGTCGTGTTGGGCTCCTCGCCACAGCGGAGCCGGGGCGCCGACAACATCCATGGCAACGTCGTGGAGCCGCTTGCTCATCTCGCTCCACCAAAGTTTGCTGATGCTGCCCACCGGGCCAGGGTCTTGGCCTCGGGAAGTGCGTGAGACCGCTCGCCAGTTGTGGAGCTGAAAAATTCGGAGTTCAACGAAGGCTTCGGCCAGGCGCGCCGCAGTGCGCTCATCGTCGAAGGATCCGTTCGCGTCGGCCAAACGGAGCAACTCGTCGAGGAGCTGCGAATGGATGACGAGTTGGCGTGGGTTCACGCCGCGTTCATGCGTCAGTGTTGAATTCGCGATGCGCCAACCATCGTTGGGTGCACCTACCACGCAGTCGTCGGGAACGAAAACGTCGTTGAGGAATACTTCGTTGAACTCCGACTCGTCGGTGATTTGGCGTAGCGGGCGGACTTCGACGCCGTCTGACCGCATATCGACGATGAAGTAAGTAATCCCGAGTTGCGCTTTTGTATTTGTGTCGGTGCGAGCGAGACAAGCGCCCCAATCTGCGAACTGCGCGTAGCTCGTCCAGACTTTTTGGCCGTTGAGGATCCAGCCACCTTCGGTGGGAGAGGCGTGGGTTGTCAGCGAAGCAAGATCACTGCCTGCATTTGGCTCGGAGAACAGTTGGCACCAGATCTCAGATGCGTCCAGAATCTTCGGTAAATAGCGAGAACGTTGTTCGGGCGTGCCGTTCGCCAGAATTGTCGGGCCGAGCAAATTGACTCCGATGCGACCGACGAGTTCGGGTGCCCGCGCGGCGGCAAGCTCCTCGGTGACGATGTAGTGCTCGATCGGCCCTGCTCCGCGGCCTCCGTATTCCTGAGGCCAACCAACGCCCACCCATCGGCCTTGAGCGAGTGATTGCTGCCACGTGCGGCCGAAGTGAATCTCGGCTTCGAGTGAATCGAAACGTGGCGGTAAACCGACCCCGTACTCCCACGGCAAATTCTCGCGAAGCCACAGGCGACATTCCGCGCGCAATAGTCGTTCGGTATCCGATGCGGTGAGATCCATTTCGTGGGGTTAGGCGCTTCGCCCGTATCGAATCTCGCGCAGTAGCGCACTCGAGCACGTGCCGGGTTTGCGGTCATAGCCGAAGAGCCCCACATACCGAGGAGCTTCACCACGGATGGGAGCGACTCGGTGTATCGAGTACCGACCTTCGAACAACATCAGTGTTCCTGGTCGCATCGGCAAGGTGGTGACGTTCGAATGATCACCACGGAGCAGTCGCTCGACGTCGTCGTATCGCTCGTCGGATTCGGTCCGGATGCGTTGAATACATTCGAATTCTCCGCCCGTGGTGCTGGATTGAATCGCAAGTGAGACTACGAAGTCGGTCTGATCGAAATGCCAAAAAAGCTCATCGCCGTCGTACATCGCGGCCATATTTAGCCCGCCGAGCGGGTCGTCGTATCGAAAGATCTCGAAGCCCAACGCGTCGTTCAGGAACCGTAGGAGTTCGTCGGATTCATACAGTTGGCGCAGCACCGCGTCCCCATCGATCCGGTCGTAGGCAACCGCGGTGAGTCGCGTGTGACCCCAACTGGTACGGGGATGCCCCTGAGGCCAATGATCGCCGGGTAGCTCAAGATAGGGAGTGCCCTCAACATCGGATGCGTGACCCTCGGCGGCCTGGGCCCGAGCCTCAGCGACGAGCTGCGTGACCGCTACCGGAGTTACGAATCCTTCCAGAATCGAAACCCCGGTATCGGCGAGCTCCCGATGGCATCGCTCGGCGAGTGTCGAATATTCATCAGAAGTTGGCCGGTTGATTGGATAGCGAGCGGTATCAACGACTTCGCCCATCACAGATGCCTCTCGATATTCAGGTCAGGAGCGGTCGTCGATCGCAACGTAGTGCCGCAATGCGGCGCCTGTATAGATCTGACGGGGTCGTCCAATTTTTGTCTTGGTGCTTTCGTTGGCTTCCTTCCAATGAGCGATCCAGCCCGGGAGTCGTCCGATCGCGAAAAGCACCGTGAACATGTTCGTCGGAAAGCCCATAGCTCGATAGATGAGACCCGAATAGAAGTCGACATTGGGATAGAGCTTGCGTTGGATGAAGTATTCGTCGGTGAGGGCAACATGCTCGAGTTCCATCGCGATATCGAGCAACTCATCTTTGACATCGAGTTCTTTGAGCATGCGCTCGGCAGTTTCTTTGACGATTGCGGCACGTGGGTCGTAGCTCTTGTATACCCGATGCCCGAAACCCCACAGCACGAAGTTGTCATTTGGGTCTTTCGCTCGAGCGACGGCCTTGCTCACGTCGCCGCCATCATTGTCTCGAATGGATTCGAGGGTCTCGATGACCTGCTGATTTGCGCCGCCGTGCAACGGACCCCAGAGCGCGTTGATTCCTGAAGAAATTGACGCGTAGATGTTCGCTTCGGCGGAACCGACCATGCGTACGGTTGACGCAGAGCAGTTCTGTTCGTGGTCAGCGTGCAAGATCAGCAGTTGCTTGAGACCATGCACGATGACTGGGGAAACCTTGTATTTTTCGCTCGGGACGGCGAACATCATCGTGAGGAAGTTTTCAATGAGGTCGAGTTCGTTGTTCGGGTAAATAAATGGTTGGCCAATGGACTTTTTGTACGCGTACGCCGCGATCGTGGGCAGTTTCGCCATCAAGCGGACGATGGAGAGTTGCACTTGTTCGGGGTCATGTACGTCGTTGCTGTCTTGGTAGAAGGTTGACAACGCACTGACAACCGAAGCCAAAATCGCCATCGGGTGAGCTTCTTTGGGGAAGCCGTCGAAGAAGCGTTTGACGTCCTCGTGGAGCAGTGTGTGGCGACGGATTTGTTTGCTGAAATCCGTGCGTTGCTCCAGCGATGGAAGGTTGCCGTATATCAGCAGGTACGCAGTTTCTAGAAACGATGGTTCGTCTTGATCTGCCAGCTCGGCGATGTCGTAGCCGCGGTATCGCAGAATGCCGATGTCGCCGTCGATAAATGTGATCGCGGATTCTGTGGATCCGGTGTTGACATACCCGTAGTCGAGAGTGATGAGGCCCGTTGCACCCCGCAGCCTTGAGATATCAATTGCTTTCTCGTGTTCACTGCCCTCGACGACCGGGAGCTCGAGTTCCTTGCCGTTGTACTGCAGGATGGCTCGCTCGCTCATTGGTGCTCCTTATGTGTCGTCGTCACCCGAAATCTAGTGACTCGGAGCGCTTGATCGGTGATGCAAAGCCGCGGCGCGGCGATTGCATTCAGTAGGTTTCGCTTGTGCGAACTATCACAATCTCCGAGCAGTTTTGCGGACCTCCCACAAGTGCAAACGGGGGGATAACCGCGGGCCTGTTGGCCCAGCATTTCGGTCTCAGCAGCGGCCGATCTGGCGACCCGTATCGAGGCGCGGTGGAAGTCACGCTGAAGGCTCCGCCTTCGCTTGGTGTTGCGATGCTGGTCGAAGCTGCGCCCGACGGTCTGTCATTGCTCCATGACGAAATTTTGGTCGCGACGGCCAGGCCAGCGGACCCGTTGAAATTGCCTTCGCCGCCCGACATTTCGTATCGAGACGCCGAAGCAATCGCCCTGCACTCTCCGGTGTTGCGTGATGCCGACACGCATCCGTTCCCTACGTGCTTTGTGTGTGGACCGCACCGACTGCGAGGTGACGGGTTACGCATTTTTGCTGCGCAGCTGCCGGGAGGCGATGCTTTCGTCGCACCGTTTTGTCCGACGAGGGCCCAAATCGGACCGGAGTTCGCATGGGCTGCCATGGATTGTCCGAGCAGTTTCCCTATGTACCTCGACACAGATCCTCTTGTCGGCCCGTACGTGCTCGGCCGTATGACCGCACAACTTCATTCGGATCTCCAGGAAGATCGGGAGTACGTCGTTGCCGCGTGGCGTGACGAAGTGAGCGGGCGCAAGCTGATGACGTCCGTGGTGTTGTACGAGCCGCGTCGTGATGATGCCGACACGGTGGTTGTCGGAAGTGCGCGCTCGGTTTGGATTCGCCTGTGACACGCCTCGTCGTCTGGCAGTAACGTCGGCGTTGATGGACTTCGACCTTTCAGACGACCAACTCGCGCTACGCGATGCAGCCAATGAACTGCTCGATGGGTTCGCCAAGCCAACTCAGGTGCGCATGTTTTCGCAGGGCTCCGGCATGTACGACGTGGCGCTATGGGACGCCATGGTGCAACAAGGTTGGCTTGGTGTGACCTTCGACGAATCGCTCGGCGGTCTCGGTCTCAGTCTTGTAGAACTTGCCGTGTTGCTTGAGGCGCTCGGCGCGCATGTCGCACCAGTCCCATTCTCGTCAACCGCCCTCGCCGGGCGAGCTTTGCTACGGGCTGATCGTGCGGACTTGGTACCGCCGTTGCTCGACGGCACTTGGATCGCCAGTGTGGCGTGGTCGAAACGCGCCGGGGCGATTCGCGCAGTCCCCGACGGTGACACGTGGCGGCTCACTGGCCGGGCCGACCCATCGCTTTATGCGCCGACTGCTGATCTCGTCATTGTGCCCGCATGCGATCACGAAGGGCAGCAGTCGTTGTTCCTCGTGCACGTTGCCAGCACATTGCGACCGCCGCGCGAACCTGCGATGGATCTCACGCGCCCGTTGGGATGGTGGGATTTTGCCGACACGATCGCGCACCGGTTGGGTGGTACCGATGCCGTGACCGCGCTCACTGATGACGGCGCGGTGTTCGCCAGTTGCGAAATGTTGGGGTGTGCACAAGCTGTGCTCGACATGTCGGTGCAGTACGCCAAGGACCGTGTGCAGTTTGGACGACCCATCGGAAGCTTTCAAGCCGTGAAACACCGTTGCGCAGACATGCTCGTGGATGTCGAGGGCATGCGATCGACGGCATACTGGGCAGCATGGTCGTTAGGTGCCGAGAGCCAGGATGCTTCCATTGCGGCGAGTACGGCGAAGTGTTGGGCTAGCGATGCCAGCAAACGTGTAATTGCAAGTGGGTTGCAGGTGCATGGTGGCATTGGTTTCACATGGGAGCACGATTTGCACTTCTATTTGAAGCGTGCCCAATTAGACCAGTTGCAATTTGGCGATGCGGCATTTCATCGCAATCGCCTTGCGCAATTGCTGCGGCCGCGTGTTGCTGCTGGCGAAAGTGTCGTGTGAATCGCGGAAATGGCTGATGCCATCGGGGCTGCGATTGCCTCCAACGATCTTGATGCGCTGAATCGACTCGTACACGAATTCAGTTCCGGGCGAGAGTGGCAGTCATTACTTCAACTTCGCGACCGTGCCCGCGCCGCATTTGAGCGCGGATATCAACTTTGGCCTGCGGCGGCGCACGCTGCGTATCGACTTGCATTGGAAGCGCCTGGCGAATTCTCAGCGCTTGTCCTCGATGACGTCGGCGGTGCGTTCGCGTTCGGTCCATTGCCGGAGGTTGTCGCTGCGACCCATGAGTACGATGAAATCGCGCGTTGCGCGATGAGGAATCCTGCGTTTACCCACTTTGCCTATGAATGCGTGGTGCGCGGCGAGGATCTTCGCACTGAGCACATCGAACACGACATGTATTCGGTGCCGCTGTGGCTCGGAGCTTGGGAACCTGACTATCTCCTCGCGGAGTATTACAGCGATCGTGCCGATTTTGCAGGTCCGGATCCCATTGTCGGGCGAGTCGCGAAGTTGAAGGCCGTCGAAGCTGTGCAACGAATCGATGCCGAATGTGATGAAGCCCTGGTCGCGTTGCGCGAGGTTGCGGTTGCTTGGCAACGCTCGTCTGATGCCGTCGTGCACGTTGTGGCGGTGGAGGGGCCAGCGGCCGACGCGATCTCAGTATTGGTGCGCGGTGATGGAGTGCGTGCCAGTGTGCATACCGCGTCGTTGAGCGGAGCCGAGGCCATCCAACGATTGGCGTGGGCCGGTTCACATTCAGGGCCGCAGGGAAGGAGGCGCGGTGCGGCTGCTGGTCGCGACGTCGCCCTGCACGCGGCCGCCATCGTCGCGGGATTCAACCTCGACGACGAAGTCGACATCGAGGAACTTGGCGGCGCGGTCTCCGACGTCAATTGGTTGTGGTGGCAAGCGCGGGATGTTGTATCTGGTTGGTCGCTACGCATCGCCGTCGAAGACCCTGTCGATGGCGTGGCGTTCGCGATCGACGCGCATATTCCGTCTGCTGACGTCGACCAAGGCGAGGAAGTCGACGGCGGGACCTGAAGCGCTTTACGTAACCCTCACAAATGTCTTGTTCATGCCCAACAATGCTGATCGATATTTCGAGCATGACCAACGGCAGCGAAACCTCATCCGAACCAACCCGCAACTCCCGTCCTCGCCGGGCGTTGGTGCTCGCATCGATTGCTCTTATTGGTGGCCTCGCAAGTGGTGCCGCGGTGTGGGCTCAAAGTGGAGGATCGTCGGCAACGCTGACTCAGCCACCGTCGACCGTTGCACCAGGCCCGTCGTCATTGACGACTCCCCATGTGGCCGAACCCACGACCACCACAAGTCGCGACCCGGATGAGGTGAGCCAAACTGTGGAGACTGCCACCGATCACGGCGACGCAGCTACCGCCGATGCGCAACTTTGCGATGGTTGGATCGAGCACGCCGATCTCGGCGGGCATCACGGGCCGATGACGATCCATGACGCCACCAACGGTGCCGGACCGACGGCGCAGGATTGTGCGAACGCTCGCACGTTCTACGACAGCGTTGCGTCAAACATCGCGAAATATGCGACCGTCGATGCCGCGAAGGACGCGGGGTATGAAGCTCGTGCACGTGCAACCGAAGCTGGAGGCTTTCGTCATTATTTCATGAAGGGTGGAGTTTCAGCGGTGCTGGACGTTGCGATGCCCGAGGGGCTGATGTTCTATACCGACCCGGCAACAGGGGTCGCGACACTCGTCGGTGCGGTCTTCAGCGAGCGCACTGATGAGCTACCGCAACCCGGCGGACCGCTGACGACCTGGCACGATCATCACGATGCTTCGATGTGTTCCGCGACCGACCGGAACTGCGGTTCGCGAGCTCCGAGAATGCTGCACGTTTGGACGTTTGCGTCGGCGATCGATCCTTTCGCAATGGACCTCCCGCACGCCGTCGGACGGCGAGGAAGTCGTAGGTCGTTCAACCCGAATTCATAAGACGGCGGAGGCGATCTACTCGGTCATCGTCGCCGAGTAGATCTGCGAGCCAACCCAGGGCGCGGTGTGCATCGAAACTGTGGACTTCGATCATGGTTTCGATATCGGCCCAATCCTTGGTCCGGTTGAAAAAGGCTTTGAATACAACGAGTTCGGTTGCCCCAAGTACGGTGATTAACTCACCCACGAAAGGAACCTCGACCACGTGACGAGCCGCTTCGTCGTGGAATGCATGGGTTGACAGGAAGACGTCGATTGGAGTGTCGTCCCAAAAGAGGCGCGACTGCCCCTTGGTCTTGAGTTCTTCGAGCTGTTGTTCAGTGCAACGCACTGGTGGAGGCAGCGCATTCAATGCTTCGTCGACTCTTGCAACGGCGACAAAGATGTTGACGTCGATATCTCTGGTCGCTCGCGGTTCTTCAACATGGAACGCGAGCGCCAGTGCGCCGCCGAATGCATGTGATATGTCTGCTTGTCGAAGCGACCGAGAAATCGCGACGATGCGATCAGCGAGGGTGGTCACGGCAACAGCGGGAATCGAAGGACTGGGTCGGCGCGCCGGCGGGGGAGATGTTCGGCAAGCTCTAGGACTTCGGCGAGACGTTCTGCCGATACTTCGAAGTTGATGCTCGAGGGCGCGGCGGCAAGCGCGAGGGTCGCGTCGCTCCCTGTGGCCAGTAACAGTCTGCGCAGCGTGGGCAATGTGGGCTCGCGCGCTCCGGTTTCGTAGGCCACGATGGCGGCCGGCGAGGTGCCCGCTCGGCGGGCGAGTTCTCGCTTTGAGAACCTGGCTCGGGTCCGGGCTTGGTGAACTGCTAACGCTGCTTCCATGTCAGTATGTTATCGGATCCGATAACAGCAAGGATAGGGAAATGTGACTTCAAGCCCCGTGTTGGGCCACAAAGGCCTTGATCGCGGCTCGATCAGGTTTTCCGGTTCCTAGTAACGGAACTGACGACAATCGCACGATCCGTTCGGGCGTTTTGTACCTCGCGACGCCACGACCCTCGAACCATTCGCGGATCTCGGTTACGGAAATCTCGGATGTGGTCACGAGGCATGCGCAGACGCGTTCACCCATGAGTTCGTCGCGATAGCCGACCACGATTGCTTCGATAATCGATGGGTGCGCGGTCAATGCGGCTTCGACTTCGGTTGCACTGATGTTTTCGCCGCCGCGAATGATGATGTCCGCGATGCGTCCCGTAATTGTGAGCCAGCCGTCGGCGAAGGTGGCGAGATCGCCGGTTGCGAACCAGCCTTCGTCATCGAATGCCGCCGCGGTCTGGCTCTCATCGAGGTATCCAACGCACACCTCGGGCCCACGCACGAACAGTTCGCCGGTCGCGTTTGTGCGTAGCTCCACTTCGCCAATGGCGCGTCCGTCGTGGCGGTGTGCTCGAGCAACGTCATCCGACGGTGTGCTGGTTGCAACTGTGGGCGCTTCGGTCGAACCGTAGGTTCGTTTCACGACTGCCTGCAACGTATTGGTCGCACGTTCCACGAATTCAGGTGAGACGCCAGCACCTCCGCTGGAGATGAGTCGAAGACTCCGCACTCGGTCTTTGGAGAAATTCGCCGATCGCATGAGTGAAACAAAAAACGTCGGCGGTCCGACCATGAACGACACGCGTTCGGTTTCGATCAGTTCAAGGGCAGCTTCAGGATCCCAGCGCCGCATCAATACGGTTGTGAATGCGACGCAGCCAGGCAGTGTGACTCCGTTGAGCAGGCCGCTGATGTGCGCGAGGGGCGCTGGCATGAGCACAACATCGTCGGCAGTTAGCCCGTGCACGGCCGCCATTGTGCGCGCTTTGTACGCAAGGGTGTGTTGCGTGTGCAAGACCCCTTTCGGCCTGCCGCTTGATCCGCTCGTAAAGAGCACCGCGGCGAGACTGTCACCGAGCGTCCATGGCTCTGCAAGCGGTTCGTTGCTGCCGCCGATCTCGCCCGCGCTGAGCACGAGTTTGGGCTGCAATCGAGTGTGCAAATCTTGCACTTCGCGATCCGAGAAACTGTGGTGGATTGGTGCGGCGATCGCACCAATCCTCCAACATGCGCGCATCGCAACGACCGCATCAATCGAATTCGAGTATTGCCACGTCACGACATCGCCAGCGGTGACGTTGCGCTCCTGAAAATGGCCGGCGGCGGTGGCAACCAGGCCGTTGAGTTCATCAGCGTCGACGCGACGATCGCCATCAACAACGAGAACTCTCGGCTGTGCTTGTCGCGTTGCGTCGGTGAGTAGCGCGTCGAGACTGGGTTGGTCCCATGGGCCGCCAGGCGATTTGTATTGCCGCACGCGCTCGGCAACGTGGGTGGGACGAATCATTGCGGCCGGGTTTTCAGTTTGCTACCGCCACCCATGGCTCGCTGGCTTCATGCCGTCGAGAACGTTCTTGCCGATGAAGTTCCGTTGCACCTCGACTGTTCCTGCGCCGATGCACAAACCCCGAATGTCGCGATAGACGCGTTCCAACGGGTACTCGCGAGAAAATCCATAGCCGCCAAGTAGTTGAATCGCTTCGTCGCAGACAAACTTCGCCGTGAGGTTCGCCGCGGTCTTGGCCATCGCGGTTTCCATTGCCGGTGGCGTGCCGCCTTCTCCGGCCATATGAACCGCTCGTTGCAACAGCAAACGCGCACCCTCAAGCTGGGTCGCCATGTCGGCGATCTTCCATTGCAACCCTTGAAAGTCGGCGAGTGTCTTGGTTCCAAGCTTGCGGTCGTTCATGTAGGTGATCACGTATTCCAGTGCGCCTTGGGCCGCGCCCACGCACATCGCGGCGTTGCCACAGCGTTCGTGGTTGATGTGGGCAATCAGGGTCTTGAATGATTCGCCACTCTCGACATCACCCCACACCAGCACATCGTCGCGTTCCACGCGGACATCATCGAAGGCCATCTCTGCTTCGCTTGTTCCTCGCAACCCCATTTTTACGTGCGTGCCAGCAATGCTGACGCCAGGTGCCTCTAGATCAACAACCACGGCACCGATGCCCTTGATGCTTCCCGGTTCGCTCCCAGGGAATCGACACCACACCAAGCAACCGCGAGATTTGTGGCCGCCCGTGACGTAATTCTTGTACGCGTTGAGGCGGAAACCATCGCCGTCCGGCGCAAGTTTCGCGCGCATATGGTTCACCGCGGAGCCTGCTTCGGTTTCGGAGATGCCGATGCAAAACAGAGCTTCACCTGCGGCGGCCATGGGTAGCCAGCGTCGCTTCATCGCGTCGTTGCCCAGGTGTTGAATCGCGCGCGGGGGGCCGTTGAAAATCAGTTGCGCCAGGATCGCACTCGAAACGTCGACCCTCCCAAGTTCTTCAAGCACGATTGCTGATTCGACATCGCCGAGCCCGGCGCCGCCGTACTGTTCATCAATTGTGATGCCAAGAAGCCCGGCGCGCCCCAAAGCCTCGAAACTGCGCTGCGGGAATTCTTCGGTCTCGTCCCAGTGACGGGCCCAGGGAAGCAATTCTCGTTGCGCCACGTCGCGGGCTAGCGACCGCAGCGATTGCTGATCGTCGGTCTCACTGAACGGGCTTATGCCCAAGCTGTTGGCCATGAGTGCCAACCTTACCGGCGTCGCGAGAATATGGGTCGCCGTGGGTTGCTTACGACGGAAGTGCCGCAGCCGCGATGCTCAATATTGCACAGCCGACGAGGCAGGGCTTTACCACGGTTCCAATCCCCAAGGACTTGGCGCTTTTTGGCGGCTTTGTTTCGTCGGAACTTTTCTTGCCCATCACGTGATGATGTCGGCAATTCTTGTACCGACCTTGACGTAGTCCTGGTTTGTAGGTCTACGTTTTGGGATATGGCGTACGACCCTGCGGTAGCAATGGATTTCTTCCACGGACAACCCTATGAGATGTGGAATGTCGAGCGCGAGAAATGCCCCGTCTTGCAATCCGAAGGCAGCTTCGGGCTTGGGTCCGGATATAGCGTTATCGACTGGGCGCACGCTGAATCTGTGCTGCGCGATCCGGCCACCTTTTCCTCCGCAATCAACATGGACCATATCGGTCAATTCATGGGCGAACTCATTGTCGGACTCGACGGAGAAGAACACCGCACGTATCGCAACCTCGTGGCGAAGGCGTTTCGTCAGAGCCAACTTGATAAGTGGGATGCCTCATTGGTGCGACCGCTCATGAACGAACTCATCGATGGCATCGCGCACCTCGGTTCTGCCGAACTTGTTCGAGACGTTACGGCGAAGTATCCAGTGCAAGTGATTTGCGGCATCGTGGGAATTCCGAAAGATGAAGCGCTGCAGTTCCAGCAATGGGCCGAAGGCATCAACACTGGTCCGATCGATCCCGACGCCGGCTTCGCTGCCAAACATGCAATGACTGAATATTTGCGGCCGTTCGTGGAGTCGCGTCGCGCCGAGCCGATCGGCGATTTTCTCTCCGATCTCGTGCATGCAGAGGTCGACGGCGAAACCCTCGCGGACGAGCGATTGTGGGGATTCTTGCGACTGCTCCTTCCCGCTGGGGCAGAGACCACCTACCGAGTTTTCGGCAATGCCCTCTACGCGTTGCTGACTCACCCCGACATCATGGAGCGTGTCCAGGCCGACGCATCGCTCATACCCGCAGTCATCGAGGAAACGTTGCGATGGGAGAGTTCCGTCACGATGGTCAGCCGACGGGCCACCACAGACACCGAAATTGCTGGCTGCCCAATTGCAGCAGGGAGCACGGTCGGGGTGATTACCGGCGCCGCGAATCGCGACGGCAGCCATTTTGAGCGACCCAACGAATTCGATATTGCTCGGCCCCCAGCCTTGCATATGGCGTTCGGGACGGGCCCGCATCAGTGTCTCGGAATGCACTTGGCTCGCCTTGAACTCCATGCGGGGCTCGAAATCGTGCTCGAGCGCCTCCCCAACCTGCGCTTTGACCCTACTGATAGTGGCCCTACGCCGGTGATCGAAGGCTTCGCGTTTCGTGGTCCGAATCGCCTCCCTGTGGTGTTTGATTCCGTCGCGTGACGCCGTCGGCACGGGTCGACAAAATGAGATGAGTCGTTCAACTCATAGCCGATGGTGCCGATACACGAAGTGGGACATCACTGAGGAGAGTCCGATGACGAGTCGCCGTGACACCAACAAGCAACGCGCCACGCACATGCAAGTGCTGGAAAGCCTCGACGAGGTCATCAAAGCGCATCCTGCCGGGTCACACCTTCGCACCGCGCGGCCGGAATTAGATCCCCACCAACCGCTTCGCGCGGTTGAGGCGTCGGGCAGCAACGTCGTCGATATTCGATCCCGCTTCGCACTCACCGCAACAAACAGCGACAGCCCGAACGACGCCGCTTGAATATTGCGCCTGCTTCGCCGCTTGAATATTGCGCCTGCTTCGCCCGGCGCGGCGAGCGTGCTGCGGACCGACTCACTCGCTGTCGCTCGCCTCGGATCCTCCGTACGCCGCTTGAATATTGCGCCTGCTTCGCCCGGCGCGGCGAGCGTGCTGCGGACCGACTCACTCGCTGTCGCTCGCCTCGGATCCTCCGTACGCCGCTTGAACCTCGTTAGTTGTCGCCGAACATCGCCATCCATTGTTCGCGAGTTTTGAAACGGAACACATAGTTGCGATCTCGGACGTCGCTGAGTTGTGCTGAACTTTCCGGCGAATACAAATGTCCGGGATACAAGACGGTTTCTCCGGGGAGTTGCGCCAGCTTGCTGTGCACTGAGTCAAACAGCTGGTCTGGGTCGCCCCCGGGCAGGTCGGTTCGTCCGCAGCCATCGAGAAACAAAGTGTCGCCGCTGAGCAAGCTCCCGTCGACCATGAAACATTGCGAACCAGGAGTGTGGCCCGGTGTGTGGAGGAGCTGAATTGGAATCGCGCCGATCTGCACAACATCGCCGCTGGTATGTTCGACGATGTCGGATTGACTGATTGAAGTAACTCGCTGTATTCCGATTGCCTCCTCGCGTTGGCAATGCACTTTTGCCGAGACTCCAGCTTCGAGAAGCTCCCTCACTCCCTCGATGCTGTATCCCATCATCGAACCCCCAGTTGGTGCTTTGCTAGGGTATAGAGCATGACAAGTCTCCGGGCCAAGACAACTGCCATCTATGTGCGCATCAGTCGTGACGATGGAACCAGGCTTGGCGTTGAACGTCAGCAGGAAGACTGCATTGCTAGGTGTGATGCCGAAGGTTGGACCTCCAGGGTCTATGAGGACAACGACATTTCAGCGTACACAGGCAAGAAACGACCCGCCTACGAACAGATGATGCAAGACCTTGCCGCAGGCAAGCTGCAACGCATTGTTGCGTATCGAAACGATCGACTGCACCGGTCACCTAGAGACCTTGAGGATTTTATTGATGCGGTGCAGGCAAACAAGGTCGAGGTTGTTGTGCTCCAAGGTGGCACATATGACCTCACCACGGCTTCCGGAAGGATCACAGCACGATTGCTTGGTGCTGTTGCGAGAGGAGAGTCTGAGAACGCATCAGAGCGCATCAAACGCAAGCATCAGGAGCTACGTGAAACTGGTGCTTTCCCTGGTGGTCTGATTTGGGGCTACGACAACAAGGGCAACGTGATCGAATCTGAAGCCAAGATCATCAGAGAGGTTGCGGAACGCTTCATCGGCGGTCACACCCTGATCGGACTCTCGAACGAACTTCACAATCGGGGAGTTCTCAGCAAGACCGGAAAACGGATCAAATCGTTCACTTTGAAGCAGTCTCTTTCCTCACCTGCCATTGCCGGTCTGAGAAGGAACGGTGAAAATTTTGTAGTTGGTCAGTGGGAGGGAATCATTACACCTGAGCAGTTTCGTCACATCGGTTTGAGTCTCGGAAACCCCTCCAGGAAAACCAATGGTGGAATCTCTGTAAGGAAGCACTGGTTGAGTGGAATTACAGTGTGCGGAAAGTGCGGAGCGTTCTTGAAAGTGAAGAACAACAACAAGGTCTTCAGTTTCACCTGCAACCGTCAGGATGGCTGCAACGGTGTGAGCATGAAATATTCAGTCGTTGAGGACGCTGTTTACGAAGCGCTGAAGTTCACATTGAATGAAGCTCAGATTCAAGCTCCAGCTCCTGATTTTGTCGAGGCTGAAGAAATCAAGTCGCAGCTTGAAAGGCTTAACGAGGTTTACATCAGGGGGAACATGAAAGAACGGCAGTACAGCGAATTGTCTAGCGAATTGTCTAGCGAACTGGAAAAATTAACCTCCTTCGATCCTCTTTCAACTGTTGTTGATTTTGAGAATCAGTGGGTTAATTCGGATGTAACTTGGAAAAACGCTATTGCTTCAAGAATCATCTCCAAGGTAACCATTCATCCAGCCAATGGAACTAGGGCTAGTTTGAATCGAATTGAGATCGAAAGAAGAAAGATAGATCAGCCTTCTCCGATTCATTGAGAGGGACAAAATACAACTGAAGCCATTCTTCTAGCGTCAGATTCTCTCTTTGTGTGTCGCTCATCCTTCTGGAATCACTTCTAACCTCTCCATTTGGGCTTCTAAGCCTTTCCTAAGGACACTCACGTATAAGTGTCCATCTGATACCCCAACCTCTTAGACGACAAAATAGAGTCGTTTCCTTGGATTCGGGGGACGCACCTTAACACATAAGAGCCCCGGCAATGTACCTTGCCGGGGCTTTAACTGAGATTCTGAATTTATGTTCGCAAATTTGCTAGTTAAGCAGCTAGAGCGAGTTCGTCAGTCTTCTTTGGCTTGCCGTTGTTGCGGCAGTTGCACCTCTGGCAGCTGGCGACGACGTTGCCTTCATCGTTGTTCAGGACGTTTCCGTCAAGGTGGTCGACGTAGACCTTGCTGCGTCGATCTTCGGTAAACCAGTACAAAGCGGTGCCGCAGCCGTGGTAACAAATGGTGTCTTCACCGTCGTACTTGTACCAAACGACTAGGCGATGAACTGCTACAACGCCGTTCTTGCTGGCGATTGGGTGGCCTTTGCGAGATTCATTCTTGTATCTCGGTCTTCCCCGCATGTAGTCAACCATGTAATGGTTGTGGCATTTGTCTTTTGCGTAGTGTTTAAGTGCGCAATCTTCTTTGGCGCAGATTCGATTCCCTTTCATTTGAAAGACTCCTTTCACCAGTGTTTTCACTGATAAGGCCATTATAATATTTAATGCATTAAAAAGCCAATGCGTCACGCATTCAGAGAGCCGATTTTCCAGGCTGGATAGGAGCCCGCCAAAAGAAACCCCTTGTCGGGGTGGGATGCCTGTGATATAATACAAAGGTAAGTCCGGATAGGGCCTCAGTGGTCCGAGCATTAGCTTAATAGCATGCTTCCGGGCAGAATGGATATTGAGGGAACAATAAGTACCTCTTTACCCAGGTCAAGAGCCAAATACGCCTATCAGTCTAATAAAAGAGACTAAGGGGCATACAGAGCTAACACAGCCTGTAAACGTACTGAAACAAACGTAATTGTTTGAGCAGTGCTGTTCTCCTGTGAATATGTCTACTCTTGATTAAAGGAATCCATTCCCTCCCCGCCAATATTGTGGGGACCAATTGAGAAGAAAGAATTTATAAGGATATCAAATGAGAAAGAATGAAAAAAATAAAGGAAAGGTCTGCACGACTCCTGGTCATGAAGATAGAAATGCCAAAACCAAGGGCTTGTGTTCAACCTGCGATAACCGTCAGCGAACGGCAAGATCAAAGATCTGTTTTGAACAGGGCTGTACGAAAAGCAGCTCTACGGGTGGCCGTTGCGATACTGACTACAGACGAAACAAAAAGTTAAGAAAGAACGGCTGGATTGAAAATGGCTATTGGACCTTTCGTGTAGATCACCCTGTTACGCTGAAAAACGGGCAGGCAAAAGAGCATCGTATTGTGGCGTACAACAAATTTGGACCAGGCTCCCACAAATGCCATTGGTGCCCAAAAATGCTGGAGTGGATGATCGGCGAGCCTCGTCATGACAACAAAATCACGGTAGATCACCTTGATTGGGAGCGATTAAACAATCATCCCGACAATCTGGTATTGGCTTGTTTCGAGTGCAATCGAACCCGTAGACAATGTGATGTACCCAAGAGTCGTCTTGTCGAGATGGAAGATTGTTGGTAAACGACCTGCTCAACCGCAAACCGTTAGCAAAGATCGGTGTAACGCACGCATGCTGCGTTTGCTACGACTCTGTCAAACACATCCCTTGACAACAAGGAAGCGGAAGTTCCTCAAGTTTGTGACATTGGACCAGACCACTCGTAACTGTCATGCGCCCATGTCAAAGTATGGAAGGCAGACGCAACGAGACGGGGACTTGTCTCCGCCCGGCTGGAACTCGTTTCGTCGCTGCGTGCTGGTGCAGCCCCAGACCACCCCCATGAGTCCAGGGCTGCACCAGACCAACTTTCAGGACGGGAACTCAGTCGTTGCAAATAGTGCCCTGGAGCCAGGAGTATCGGGCGGAATATCCCGGCTCACAGGGCTGGCAAAAGATAGTCAGCAACCGCACTGGTTGTCCAGGTCGTCATGCAACAGTGCCCCAGGCAGTCTGATCGGACTCCCCGAACGACGACGTTTCGAAATCGAGAATCGGTTTCAAATTCCGCACTAAACCTGTAGCCGTTCGCACTCCAAATTTGCAGGACGTAAGTAAGCGAGCAAGCGACATTCCGCCCGCCACCCATTCGTAGGACTAAGAGCTAAAGATTCGCAATTCGTCGGCCAAACTCTCGACAGGTTTGGCGGCAGCAGCCAGTGCACCAAACTCCTGAGAGCACTTCTGTGGACCATTGTTTGCGGCCGCACACTCTCTGTACTTGACGATCGCTGGAATCAATGCCGTAATTGCTGCATCGAGTTGAGACGCCGTCGCTTGGTCTAAGTGCTGCTGAACAGACCAGCGGCCGTCGGTGAGCTGTCGAGTCCAATTGTCAAGGCCGAACAACCAGATATCCACCGGAACTTCGACAGTAGACGTGGGTGATAGGAGTTCGCTCTGGAACATTCCTGCCGCCTCCGAAATATTGAACCCAACTTCGTCTCCCCAGCTATAGGTCTCCCCTTCAGGTGTTGTGGACGACGAAGACGTCGACGCATCTTCTGCGACTGAGTCGGTCAACGATCCAGAATCGAACTTCTCAAACTGATCGGCGAACTCCTGCCGTTCACGTTCTTGCGCAATCACAGTTGACACGACACCAGCAACAAGAACGAGAGCAATCGACCCCAGAAACACTCGGTCTGCCGTCCGCCATCGCATGCCTCGCTGGGGCGGGCGTAACAATCCTGAGGCAATTGCAATGCAGACGAGACCTGCAACGACTTCCAGGTATGCGCCGAAACTGAATCCACGCAACGAGTCGGATGGCGCCTTGATGAACAGGTAGACGAATGGTGAAGCGACTAAAAGACCGGAGCCGAACTGCAACGCTTTGACGTTTTTGCCACGAAGCAGGAGCACTCCCATCAGCCCGGCCATTAGCGGAATAGCCCAAAGCAGGTAGTACAGATCGGCCCAGGTTTCCTTCGTCGGCTTCCCTTCGATGCTTTGGCCGATCTGTGCGATTGATCGAACCAGCGTCGGTATCCGATAGCCCTCGATCGTGAAGATTCCTGCGTACGAAAACCACGGCAAGAAGAACGCAACGCCCAGCACCGCAGCAAGCACCAGTTCGAAGGGCGAGCGCACTGCCGTTACCTTCGACTCAACAGGTTCGAGAGTTTGCCTTTGACTAGCAACGGTTTCGCCGGTCAGGGAAGTACGGCACGAACCACAGAAACGATCAACGTCGCCAACTGGTTCTCCACACTGTGTGCAGAATTTCCCCACCATGACTTGCTCCCTTGTCGAAGTCTGGTCACCCTACGTGGTGGGGAGTTGCCCTGTCCATGGTCGAAAGCCTCTGCCCTGAAAACGACAACAGAGGCTTCAAACTGTCACACATGCGAGCACGAATCATCCTTAGGACAATTCTTCCGTCAAAAATTCGGGGGAATGAAATTGTCCTTAGGAGAATTAGCTCAGCCAACCAAAGAGGGACACAAACGGGCAGACCTTTGAGGGTGGTGGAAATAGCTATCGGTTCTGTATGGGACAACGCATGCTGCCGACCTTCAAATTGGGCTCAACTTGCCTGCGAATCGGAATGGAAAATCGTCTGCTAAACGCATTGCAAACTGGGATGGTATTTTCTTTGCCTGTAGACGATGTGATGCGAAGGATAAACGATGGCACCCAAGGCAAAAACGAAATCTGGCGATGTTGTTGTATCAACAAGTACCGAAGCAGCGCAGGCGATCAGTCACTACCTAAGTGCTCTTGGACAGCCCAAGCAGGCGGGCAGAAAAGAAAAGCCAAAGCTTGACGTTGAAGCAGTTACCAAAGGCATTTCAGATCCTCTGAAGAAGCTCGCAGCAATCAAGGCTGCGAGAGAAGCCCTCGTTCCTAAGCCTGACTCTGAAGAACTATTCATCAAGTTTGCTCCTGCCTATGCCAAAACCAACGGACTGGTGAGAGAAGACTTCGCATTGCTTGGAGTCTCAGCGAGAGTGCTGAATGCTGTGTTCGGTGGTGGAACCGTGAGGAAGGTTGCAGGCGAGAGGCGATACCGCATGACCAAGGCTGACAAAGATGCTCAGACTGCAAGAATCGTTGCTCATATTGACGGGCTGAAGTCGGGAACTGAATTCAAAACTGCTGAAATTTCGGAAGTGCTCAATGTCAAGGGAACCGATGCGCTCGAAACGATCAACGCCATTTTGAAGGCTGGCGGAACGATCGTCAAAGAGGGTGAGAAGAAGAACACCAAGTACGTGAGGCTCTAGTGCGAACGTGAGTGCACTTCTTCGCTCCGGAATGTCAGATCACTCGTTGAAGATTGCCCATTGTTCCTTGGTCTTGAATCGAAAGACGTAGTTCCTCTGCAGCAGTTCCGAGAGAGCAAGCGACGGTTCGGGACTGTATTGGTGCCCTGGGAAGAGTGTGGTTTCACCTGGGAGCGATGCGAGAAGTTGCATGGAGTCGTACATCTGCTCAGGGCTTCCGCCTGGGAGGTCAGTTCTTCCACAACCATCAATGAACAAAGTGTCACCTGAGACAAGGCAACCGTTCACCATGAAGCACTGCGAGCCTGGCGTGTGGCCTGGCGTGTGCAACATTTGGATTGGGATTGCTCCCACCTGAATCACATCACCTGAAGAATGCTCCACAATATCAGCGGCACCAATTTCAGTGACCTTCGCAAGCCCTGCTGCTTCCTGCTGCTGGCAATGAACTTTCGCCTGCACTCCCAGTTCCAGCAGTTCTTTGACACCTTCCACTCTATGCCCTAGAAAAGCACTACTCCCAACGTGATCTGGGTGGTAGTGCGTCGCCAGCATCGCGGTGAGGTGCATTCCGTCCGCGGCGAGGATTTCGAGCAAGTCCTGGGCCCCGTAAGCCGGGTCGATGATCGCCGTTTCGCCGGTTTCTCGATCGCCGATGAGATAGCAAAAATTGACCATTTGGTGGGCAAGGGCATCAGACTTCGCGAAATCCCGACCCGAGAGCAACTGCTTGAAGTAGAGACGTTCCATGCTCGATCTTTGCACGCGGGGCTGCGAGTTTCGTGAAGCTTGCCACACTATTGGCTAAATACCCCTGATTCGGGGCAAACTGTACGATCGCTCATGGCGGGCGGGGGAGGCATCGCATGAAACTCACAACCCGTTTGTCGGTATGGGCGTTCGCAATCGTCACGTTGAGCGCCGGTGCGGTGGCAACCGCACGCCCGGCGTCGGCGGCGGCGCCCGCGAACAATAATTTCGCAAACGCTGAGGTGCTCGCGAATTCGGGAAGCATCGTGCGCTCGAATGTGGGCGCAGATGGTCAGGCCAACGAACCTGCGCCCGTCACGGGAGACGCAGTCGCGACCATTTGGTTTAGGTGGGTATCTACCTCCAACCATCGCGCAATTGTGGACACCATCGGCAGCGACATTGACACCGTGCTCGCGGTGTACGACGTTCCGTCGGGCCCAGTGTCGCTGGGCACGTTGAACGAAGTTGCGTCTGATGATGATGGCTTTGGCTGCGATACGCAAAGTCTGGTGCAGTTTGACGCGATTGCTGGTCGTACCTATTGGATTCAAATCGATAGCTGGGATCCTGCTGACAAGTCGCCGAATCTCCATCTTCAGTGGAACAACGTGCGGGGCGACCCGCCAGCGAACGACGACATTGCAGATGCTTCGGTCGTTGCACCATCACCAGGACTGACGATCAACGGCATCACCGATGAGGCCACTGCCGAAATCGATCAGTTCGAGGACGAAACTGCGACGAACACGGTGTGGTATCGCTTCCCGGTGCTCACTAACGATGTCGCGAGCTTTTCTATTGTGTCGTCGTCGTCTGACAATGTGTTTGATTACGCGCCGTATCACGCCCTCACGGTGTTCACCGGCTCCGCAGCAGATCAATTGACATACGAAGATGCCACGAGCACTGGAGATTCGCCAGTTTCAGCCAACCTTGTCGCCGGCCAAACGGTTTGGTTGCAAGTGATTAGTTACCCGTGTGAACAAGGGGGATTTACCGTCACGATGACGAGTGAGTCCGATGCTGTCACTACGCAATACGACCAGATAGAATACGACCTGTTGGTTACGGCTGCAGTGAGCGTCGGCCTCACACCGGAGCAATTGCAACACGACTCGGTCGGAATTATTGAGTTCATTTACGGCATCGCGGGCGTGACTGGCCCAATCGCCATCGATCCTCCAGCGGGTGGCACGGTCAGCCTCGCAAGCCAGTGGCCTGCTGCCGAGAGGCCGGTACTCAATGCGCTGACTTCGAAATGGGTTGGGCTAACTGACGCCGAAAGTCAAAAATATGCAACAGGGATTGTGATCTTCTTGCTATCGCTGAGCTGACGCCTCTCGATTCCTGGCGCAACGTGCAATGATGGGACATGACCACGATTGCGTACCGCACCTGCCCGCTGTGTGAGGCCACGTGTGGCTTAGAACTGCATATGGAGGGCCGCGAAGTCAAACTTGTGCGCGGCGACAAAGAAGATGTGTTCTCGAAGGGTTATTTGTGCCCTAAGGGCACTGCGATCAAAGAATTGGAATCAGATCCAGATCGCCTGAAAGTTCCGCAAATTCGTGATCGGTCGACGAATACTTGGCGCGACGCGACTTGGGACGAAGCCTTCGAATACATCCATGATCAATTGTTGCCGATCCTCGACGCGCATGGTCGCGATGCCCTCGGCATCTACATGGGTAACCCGTGTGCTCACAATCTCGCCCCAATGATTTACAACCGAGTCTTGAATCAAGCGGCGAAGACGACCAACCTCTTTAGCGCGTCAACTGTCGACCAAATGCCGAAGCAGGTGTCATCCGGTTTGATGTTTGGTGCTGGGCTTTCGGTGCCAGTACCCGATGTAGACCGCACCGACTATTTGTTGATGCTGGGCGCCAACCCGTTCGCCTCCAATGGCTCGTTGATGACTGCTCCGGACATGCCCGGACGGCTTCGAGCGCTTCGAGCGCGCGGCGGCCGATTCGTAGTCGTAGATCCTCGTCGCAGCAAGACTGCCGAAGAATCTGATGAATGGGTTGCAATCCTTCCCGGCACCGACGCACATTTTCTGCTCGCAATCGCGCACACGTTGTTCGCCGACAATCTTGTCGACGTAGGTGAACATTTGCGCCCGCACCTTGTCGGGCTTGATGAAGTGCGTGAACTGACAGCTCACTTTGGGCCCGAGATCGTGGGCCCCGTGTGCGGAGTGGATGCCGAGGTGATTCGTCGGATCGCCCGCGAGCTCGCGGCCGCGCCAACGGCTGCCGTGTACGGCCGCATCGGCACGTGCACGCAAGAGTTTGGAACTACCGCATCGTGGGCAGTCGACGTGATCAACGTGCTTACTGGCAATCTTGATCGCGTCGGTGGAGCGATGTTCAACAAACCTGCCACCGGAGGTGGTAACACCGCGGGAGAGGGTGGCAAAGGTCGCGGAGTGCGATTTGGTCGACGGGTTTCACGCGTGCGTGGCCTTCCTGAGTTCTTTGGCGAATATCCAGCAGTCGTGCTTGCCGAGGAGATTGAAACACCTGGCGATGGTCAGATTCGAGCGATGATTACTGTCGCCGGCAACCCGGTCGTTTCGAATCCCGCGTCACGGCGTCTGGATGCGGCGCTGGAGTCGCTTGAATTCATGGTGAGCGTCGATATCTACCGCAACGAAACTACGAGTCATGCCGATGTGATTTTGCCGGTCGAATCGATGCTGGCCCGTGGCCACTACGACATTGCATTGCGGTCGTTGGCGATCCGTAACGTCGCGACCTATTCAGCGCCGGTGTTCGACATTGAGCCAGGCCAACATCGCGAATGGGAAACGCTGTGCCGCCTTGCCGGCATTCTGCAAGGTCTCGGTCATAGTTACGATGTTGCGAGTGTGGTTGACGATTTTGTGATCAGTGGTCTTGTCGACAAAGCCGCAAGCCGCGGCGGCCAGGAACCTGCTGATTTACTTGCGTCGTTGAGTTCGGGAGATCGACGCGGACCAGAACGAATTTTGGATCTGATGCTGCGCACCGGGCCATACGGATTGACGTTGGATCAACTCATTGAGCAGCCCCATGGTATCGATCTTGGCGCGTTGCAGCCGAGATTGCCCGATGTGTTGCGCACCCCGTCGGGGCGTATTGAGCTTGCACCTGAAGTCATTGTCGAGGACGTGCGGGATCGCTTGGTTGGAACGCTGACACGAGACCCTGGCGGGTTGTCGTTGGTCGGAAGGCGTGACCTGCGATCGAACAATTCATGGATGCACAACCTGCATGTGTTGGTCAAAGGCAAGAATCGCTGCACGCTGCATATCAATCCGCTCGACGCGACTCGTCTGCACTTGGTTGACGGCAAACGCGCCCGTGTTACTTCGGCAACAGGGGAAGTGGAAATCGTCGTCGAAGTTACTGACTCGATTCGCGAAGGCGTGGTGAGTATTCCGCACGGCTGGGGCCATGACGCTCCCGGTGCCCAGATGACAATCGCGGGCGCGAACGCGGGAGTTAACTCGAACATCCTGGCGAGCGTTGACAACTACGACCCGCTCTCAGGCAACGCGATTTTGAGTGGAATTCCCGTTGAAGTTGTTGCGTGTTGAATTGCGTGCAGAGCTCCTCGCAGGCCGGGCGGAGTAGGCCCAAGAATTCAGCGTTGAGAAAACCGCGCCATAGCTGTTAGGTAGTCGTCACAGGATTGGTATTTCGCGACCGCCATGGCCTTGGCATCCATGCCGCCGGGAAACAGCGGCGGAATGTAGTACTCGAACCCATTGTCCTGCATCGCGTCGGCGATGCCCATTGCGCAGTCGCGGGCTGACACCTTTTCGATGTCGAAGATTGCGGGATCGTTCCCCGGTTGATCCCAAATTTCAGTGTCGATCGGGCCTGGCAGTATGAGCTTGACGTCGACGCCTGTCCCGTCGAGATCGAGGCGCATGGCCTCGCTCCAACCGGCGAGCGCGAATTTTGATGCGTTGTAGGCCGACTCGTTCGCGATCGGGATGCGTCCACCCATCGACGAGACATTGACGATGAGTCCGCGCTGGCGGTGCAGCATCGCGGGAAGTAGGTCGAGGGTGAGTTGCGCGGGAGACAGAAAGTTGACTCGCATGGTTTCTTCGACCTCTGCCATGGTGAGTCGACCGAATGGCACTCGACGCGGAATCGCAGCGTTGTTGACGATGCAATCAATCGTGGCGAATTCAGCGCTCAACTTCGACGCCAACTGTCCGGCGGCAGCCAGATCGCCGAGGTCGACGGCAAAGATCGTGGGCTCACGCCCCACGTCGCGGCACTGTTGTGCCACAAGCTTGAGCCGCTCGCTGCGGCGGGCCACGATGATGACGTGAGCGTCGCGTTCGGTGAGCACAACCGAAAGTGCCGCGCCGATCCCCGACGATGCTCCAGTGAGCAGAATTGTGGTGCCTTCGATATCCATACCAGCATCGTTTCGGGTTGACTGTTTGCCAGTCAAGAGTAAAACCTGTTCTAATTCGTCGGTCATGACTTCTGATGTGGACCGGGGCGAATCGACGCTCGCCAAGAGCCAAGCGGCACGGAGGCGACGCGTCCTGGATGCGACGTTGGTGTTGGCCCAAGCCGGTGGCTTCGACGCAGTGCAAATGCGAGATGTTGCGACGGAAGCCGATGTCGCGCTTGGCACGGTGTATCGGTACTTCAACTCGAAGGAGCGCCTGATACTTGAGATGATGATTGAGCAGCTTTCTGGGCTAGCGCGGTATGTCGACTCGCACCAGATCCCTGGCGGAAGTGCGGCGGAGAGAGTGTGCTCGGTGTTGGCCGGGTCGAATGCGTCGTTGGCGCGGTACCCGGACGTTGCTTTGGCGATGGTGCGTTCGTTTGGTGCGTCGCGCGAGGAAAACGCCGACGTGGTGCGACGAGTGTCGACCCTCATGACCGGCATCATCACCGCGGCGATCGGCGCTGATACCACGCGTGCCAATCAAGTCGCGCGGATCATCACGCAGGTCTGGCTGTCGAGCTTGATCGGTTGGGCTGGAGGCGTTGATCCGATCACTCGCGTCGATGAGGATCTTGGAATAGCGTCGAAGCTCCTTCTTGCGTAAGCGGGACGATGGCCTACCGGCCGGGCTACCGTAGAACCTGGTCTAGTTGTGCGGAGCCAGCTTCCGCTGTCACCAGGAATTGAAAGAGTTGCAGCTATGGAACGTCATTATCAGTTTGCCGATCTGTTTGAACTCGCCGCCGGTGCGGTGCCGGATCGCGTGGCATTGCACGACGATCGACGCAGTATCACGTATCGAGAACTTGATGAGCGGGCGAACCGTTTGGCGCACGCCTTGCAGGCTGGTGGTGTTCAGCCTCACGACCACGTGGCCGTGTATGCGAAGAACTGCATCGAATGGGCCGAAGCGATTTTCGCGATCTACAAAATTCGCGCTTCGATTGTCAACGTGAATTATCGCTACGTGGAAGAAGAACTCCGATATTTGCTCGACAATTCCGATGCGGTCGCCGTTATATTTCAGTCAGAGTACGAGCCGATTCTCAACGCGGCGCGGAATGCTCAACCCAAGCTGAAGACGATGCTGCGGCTCGCAGACGAGTCGGGCGCGCCGGCATTGATCCCTGAAGCCGTCGACTACGAGACCGCGCTGGCCGCGAACTCCTCAGAGAATGATTTCGCTGAGCGGTCCGAGGACGACATCTATTTGCTCTACACCGGCGGTACCACTGGAATGCCCAAAGGCGTGATGTGGCGGATGGAGGACGTCTTTTACGCGCTCGGCGGCGGCGTGGACGTTTTCACCAACGAGAAGGTTCAGAGCCCACACGCGTTGGTAGCCAAAATCAATCCTGAGGCAACCCAAGGCCTTGTGATGATGCAGATCGCTCCGTTCATGCACGGCGCTGGCCAATTCGGATTGATGCGATGCTTGTTCGAGGGCAACACGGCCGTTGTGATGGAACAATTCGATGCGGAGAAGGTGTGGCGGCGGATCCACGAGTTGCGCATCAACAGCGTTGGATTCACGGGCGACGCGATGGCTCGTCCGCTTGCCGATGTGTATGAACGTATCAAAGGCGAAATCGACGTCACGTGCCTCTTTGCGTTCAGCAGTACCGCGGCCGTTTTTTCCCAGTCGTTGAAGGACTACTTCCGTGAGGTGCTGCCGGAGCACACCACCATGATGGACGCCATTGGCTCAACTGAGACCGGGATGAACGGCTACCGAATGGTGGCCAAAGGTGAAACCCAAGCGCAAGGCATCACGACCGTGACTGCTGGATTGGATTCGGTGGTGCTTGATGATGACCTTCGACCCATCCCAGCTGGAACTACCGCCGTAGGCAAACTTGCTCGGGGCGGCAACATCCCGTTGGGTTACTACAACGATCCCGTCAAGACTGCCGAGACGTTCATCGTCGACGCCGATGGCAAGCGCTGGTCGATCCCAGGTGATTTTGCGCGACTCGAAGCTGATGGTCGAATCACATTGCTCGGCCGAGGTTCGGTGTGCATCAACTCAGGGGGTGAGAAAATCTTCCCCGAGGAGGTGGAGCAAGCTCTGAAGTCGCATCCCGAGGTATTCGACGTTTTGGTCGTTGGGCTTGCGGATGACCGTTGGGGTGAAACCGTGTGTGCAGTGGTGCAGCCTCGCGAGTCGACACACCCCACGCTGGAAAGCATCGTTGAAGCATCGCGGTCGGCGATTGCCGGATACAAAGTTCCGAGGCGCATGTTTATTGTGGAATCCATACCTCGCCACGCGAATGGCAAGCCTGACTATCGCAAAGCCAAGGCGATGGCGGTCGAAATGGCCGCAAACTCCTAGGGCCGATCGGGTCGCGCACCGCTATCGCAACGAATTGCGCAAATCTTTACTCAATGACCGTTTTATTCTAGGTCGGAAGGCTCAAGCGACATCCTTCACAGCCGATAAAGAATTCGATGATTGGGTTTCGGGTTCCTTTGGTTCGTGCATTCGTTGCGGTCATGTCGTGTGCGGCATTGGCTGCGAACGCGGTCTTGCTAACTGGGAGCGCGCCCGCGCAAGCGGCTGCGGTGCCGAGCGTTCAGACACCGGTTATGGGGCCGAGCCTCCTCAACGCAGATCAACTCAAAGACTGGTATCACAGCAAGCACAGCGGCCCTCCGAATCTCCCGAACCTCGGAAACGACATCAAGAAGCTCGCCCAGATCTTTCTCAGTGAAGGAAATATTGACGGCGTCCGCGGCGACGTCGCCTTTGTGCAGGCGTTTCACGAGACCGGCGCGTTCATGTTTCCGAGTTACGGTCAGATTCGCGGTGATTTCAATAACTTCGCGGGTATTTTCGCATTCAACGGTCGCGCTAAAGGCACGACGTGCGCTGCTGAAACCGCGCCATCGCGGTGCTTCTCGAGCCCGACCATGGGTGTTCGTCACCAAATTCAATTGCTGCGTGGGTACGCCGACGCGAGCGTCAAGAACCTGACGCGTTTGATCAAGCCGCCGTCGGACCGTGTTGGTGCTGCACCTTGGTGGGAACTCTTCGGTGGGCAGAGCGGCAAGGCAATTTGGGCTACTGCGATTAACTACGGAACGACAATTTTGACGAGTTATCAAGGCGTGTTGGCGCGCAACGGCATCAACAGTCAATGCCTTGTGTACTTCAAAGGCGCGCAGACCGGCACCGTGGGTAATGGGTACTGGCTATTTGGGCCCGATGGCGCTACGTATCCGTTCGGTAGTGCATCGGGATACGGCGGCCTCACGCACCTCAAGCTTTGGGGACCGATAGTGAGTGCCGAAGCCGCGCCGAATAAACAGGGCTACTGGATGCTTGGCTTCGATGGTGGTGTATTCGCTTTCGGGTCCGCGAAGTTCAAAGGATCCCTTGGCGGCGTAAAACTCTGGGCCCCCGTGAATGATTTTGCGACGACGCCGAGTGGCAACGGCTACTGGCTCATCGCATACGACGGTGGCGTTTTCAGCTTCGGCGACGCTCAGTTCCAAGGATCGCTTGGTGGTGTGGCGCTCACAAGCCCGGTGATCGGCATCGAAACCACTCCGACCGGCAAGGGATACTGGCTTGTCGAACAGCAGGGCAAGGTTTGGGCCTTCGGAGACGCGAAGCACTTCGGCAACATTCACCCAACGAACGGCATAGTCGAACTCAAACGCACACCCACCGGCAACGGGTACTACCAGCTGCGCAAAGATGGTGCGGTGGCTGCCTTCGGAGACGCAAAACACTACGGCGACCAACGAGCGTGCGGACTCTCTCCGGCATCGCACATGATTGTGACGCCGACTGGCAAGGGCTACTGGATTGTGTCCACGACTGGTTCGGTGCTTGCATTCGGCGATGCCAAGGCGCTTGGAATGCCATCGACCACGACGGGCGGCGTTGCCGGCTTCGCGCTGCATAGCTGACGCGCCCTACCATCATCCTCAATAACCCATACGGGGGAGCTCGGGATAGTCGGGCTGAGAGGATGACCAACATGTCATCGACCCCTTGAACCTGCCCGGGTAATGCCGGCGGAGGGAGTTCGGTGAGTGTGCAAGCGTTCGTTGTGAGTGCAGGAGCGACGGCTGAGTCCGTTGCCGAAGCTCGATTGCCGTCGTGGACCGCGCCGATGGTGATCGCAGCCGACGGAGGGTTTCGCGCGGCACAAGCACTTGGCTTTGGTGTGACCGCAGTGGTCGGCGACCTCGACTCGATATCGCCCAAAGACCGCGCCGAAATCGACGTCGACGAGACCGACGTGGTCGTATTTCCGCCAGACAAAGACGCAACCGATCTCGAACTTGCCATCGATGAAGCCATAGCGAGAGGCGCGCGCGAATTGTGCGTTATTGACGCGATGCAAGGACGCGTTGATCATTTCATGGCGTCAGCAATGCTCTTGACCGCTGCCAAGTATGTGACCATCGGTGTGAGTTTGTGCGTGGGGAACACTCGAGGATGGGTTGTATCCGAGTTGCGGCCGTTGTCGGTGATCTGTACCAAAGGAACGACGATTTCGCTTGTCGTGGTTGAAGACGTCGAAGGTGCGCAGACTGAGGGTTTGTTGTACCCATTGCGCAAGGATTCACTGCGCCGTGGCACGTCGCGATGCGTCAGCAATATTTGTACCGAATCTGTCGTTAGTGTCGCGCTCGGCTGCGGCACACTGCTGGTCGTCGACCAAGGAATTGTGTAATGGTCTCAACGTATATTCGACGTCTTACGTTGGCTGTGTCTGTCTCGGTGCTTGCTGGGTGTGCATCGGGTAGCAGCGGTACGAGCGTCAAGTCAACCCGATCTCCATCGGTCACGACGGAGATCACGTTGCTTACACACAACGCGTTTGTGATGCCGCAAGGCATGGCTGAGCTCTTTGAGCAACAAACTGGAGTCTCTATCAAGTTGCTGCAAGATGGTGATACGGGTGCGTTGGTCAACAAAGCCATCCTCACGCGCGATAACCCCCAAGCTGATGTACTTTTCGGCGTGGATAACGCGTTTCTGTCTCGCGCTATCGAGCAGAAAATTTTTGCACCGGGTGCGTATCGGGCGCTGGATGCGATCGATACCGAGCACCGTGACCAGTTTGGCGATGCACTCCGATTCGTTGTGCCGGTTGACTATGGCGACGTTTGTATCAACTACGACACCGCTTGGTTTGCGGAACGTGATGTCGCGCCTCCGAAGAACCTCGATGATCTTGTGGACCCGAAGTATTCGGGTTTAACCATCGTTCAGAACCCTGCAACTTCTTCTCCGGGCCTCGCGTTTCTTATCGCGACCCGAGAAAGGTATCCGGGCGACGCATGGAAGGAATACTGGAGAGCACTTCAACGCAACAATGTGTTGGTCGTTGATGACTGGACAATCGCCTACCAGGCGGAGTTCACCGCGGGCGGAGGCGAAGGGAGCCGGCCGATCATGATCTCCTACGCGTCGAGCCCACCTGCCGATGTGTTCTACTCTGAAGGCGCGAAGACGAAACCGACGATTGCCGCCGTCGATGACGGATGTGTGCGTCAATACGAGTTTGTAGGGGTCCTCGCGGGATCGAAACACGAAGTGGCAGGCCGACAGCTTGTCGAGTTCATGTTGTCGAATGAGTTCCAACGCGAGCTGCCATTGAGCAACTTTGTCTTTCCTGCTCGTCGTGAGGTTGCATTGCCGCAGATGTTCAGCGACTTCGCTTTGGTGCCGGAGTCGCCGGTGACCATTGACTATCTCGCAATTGGTCGCGATCGCAGCGAGTGGATACGCGAGTGGATAGCACTCGTTCTCGGCTAACGCGGGCCGGTCAAATCGTGGTCGTTCTTGTTACGGCTGCGCTCTTGGTCTACTTCGTCGTGTGGCCGATTGGAAACGTATTGCGACAAGGGCTTTGGGCAAATGGCTCACTGCGCTTCGAGCCGCTGACTGATGTCTTGAGCAATCGGCGCAATAGGCGGATCGTCGGATTTACGTTGTGGCAGGCGACGATATCGACGTTGGTTTCGTTGGCAATCGGTCTGCCGTTGACGTATTTACTCGAACGTCGGCGCCCGTGGGGTGCCGCACTTGTGCGGGCTTTAGTGCTCGTGCCATTTGCATTGCCGACAGTTGTGGTTGGCATTGCCTTTCTCGCGTTCTTCGCAGCGACTGGCCCGCTGGGCGAGTTGAGAATCGCACAAACGACGACCATCATCGTGGTCGCCCACGTGTATTTCAACGTAGCGGTCGTCGTGCGTATCGTTGGGCCGCGCTGGAGATTGTTCGATGAGCGACCGAGTATGGCAGCTCGCGTGCTTGGCGCCGGCAGTTGGAATTGCTGGAAGGCAACGACAGTGCCAGCACTGGCTGGCGTCGTTGTCAACGCGGCCGCAGTGGTGTTTTTGTTCTGTATGACGTCGTTCGGTGTGGTCGCGGTTCTTGGCGGACCCCGCAACACAACTATCGAGACGGAGATTTACCGGCTCACGACGCAAGAATTGGCGCTTGATCGCGCCTCTGGCCTTGTAATCGCTCAATTGTCCGCCGTATTGGCGACGATGTGGATCGCGCAGAGGTCGTGGCGTAGATCTGAGGCGGTCAAGCTACGAGTTGCCGAGCCAATGCTGCACCGACGGCGCGCAACAGCCGTAACGGATGTGGTGATGATGATCGGTGCAATCGCGTTCGTCGTAACTCCTTTGACGTTTGTTGTCGAGCGCGCACTGCGAGATGATGGACTGGGCTTTCGCATGCTCGCGCGCAAATCGGCCTTTGGATGGAGTCCAATCGACAGCGTCAAACAATCGTTACAGATGGCGGTATGGGCGACGGTAATCGCGCTAGTTCTTGGCGTTGTGATTGCCGTTGCACTCTCAAGGCGATGGACAGGCGCACGAGTGCTCGGGCCATTGAGCGTGTTGCCAATCGGTGTTTCCGCCGTGACGTTGGGCTTCGGATTTCTCATCGCATTGGACCGGCCCATCGATGTCCGCGATCGTTGGCAACTCGTGCCCGTGGCGCACGCACTTGTTGCTCTGCCTATTGTTTTGCGCACGTTGCTGCCGGTGTTTCAGGGCATCGCCAAGTCCACGCGTGAAGCCGCAATAATTTTGGGAGCGTCTCCTTCGAGAGTTGTGCGATATGTCGACCTAGCTGTTGCGCGGCGGGCGATCGGCACGTCAGCAGCATTCGCCGCGGCGATTTCGTTCGGCGAGTTTGGCGCGACATCGTTCATCGCCCGCACCGATACGCCAACGATGCCGATCGCTATCGCGAAATTGTTGTCGCGTCCGGGTGCGTCGACCCGTGCGACGGCATACGCCGTTTCTGTTGTGTTGATTGTCATTGTTTGTGTTGTGATTGGCTTGGCAGGAATCCAGCGGCGAGGCCGATTGGAGGTAGATCGATGACGTTGACTGTGCGCAATCTCAATGTCGTCTACGGATCACGGGTCGTGGTTGCTGATGTTGATCTTGAAGTGTCGCGCGGCGAAATCGTCGCGGTGCTCGGCGCCAGCGGGTCGGGGAAGAGTTCACTGTTGCGTGCGATCTGCGGTTTGATTCCTTATGACGGATCAGTGAGTTGGGGAAGCTGTTCGCTTGATTCCACCGCTGCACACAACCGACAAATTGGATTGATGTTTCAAGACCACGCTCTGTTCGAGCACATGAGTGTTGCCGACAACGTCGGATTCGGTCTGAAAATGCGTGGCGTTTCGCGTCGCGATCGCGTCGCTCAGGTCATGCGTTGGCTGGGACTGGTGGGTCTAGCTGGTTTCGAAAGTCGTCGCATTTCGTCACTTTCTGGAGGCGAACAGCAACGTGTCGCATTGGCAAGATCTATGGCGCCAGCCCCCCGCGCGTTGCTGCTCGACGAACCCTTTGGTGCATTAGATCCAACCCTGCGCGCACGCTTGGCCGCTGAGCTGCGTGACCTTGTACACCACCATTCGATCGCGGCAATACTCGTCACGCACGATCACAGCGAAGCGTTTATGATCGCTGACCGGATTGCTGTATTGATCGGTGGGCGCATTGCACAACTCGGTTCACCAATTGAGGTCTGGAGTCGGCCGGAATCGACAGCAGTATGCGAGGCGCTGGGATTCGGCACGGCAATACGGGCGACTGCGCATGAGGGAGTAATTGATTGCGGGTGGATGACAGTGGCGGCACCCGAGCATTTGGAACATGTTCGTGACCGTTGTGTCGACGTGGTGTTTCGCCCTGACGCTTTTTCGATCGACGCCCAAGGCTTGTGCACTGCGATCGTTCGGTCGATCGCCCCGTACCGCGACAGGTCGCAAGCCGCGATCCAGGTCGGGGGCGGCCCGATGGTATACGTCGACAGCGCGCCGAATCTGCGCGTCGGCGATGTGGTCAGGATTGCTGTGAATCCCGAATCGGTGCTGTGCTACTGGGGAGGCTCAATGTGATCGGCGTCGTTAGGCAGTGGTGACGACCCGTTTCGGGTTGCGAACGACCAATAGGCCTCAACTCTTTGGTTGTATGAAGCGTCGTCGAGCCCACCGGATTGCCATTGCTTGGTAATGATGCCCATCTCTTCGGTGAGATCGGCCGCCGCATTGGGGACGTCTCGGGACCATTGACAAATCGGGCACACGAGCACCCGCCGCGCCTTGCCGAGCGGGATCAGCGGAATGAAAAAGATTGTCATCCACCGCCGGATTTGAAGGTGGTTGAGAACGATCGAATTATGGCAGTGAGGGCAGGTGGCTGCGATCGCTGCTCCGTGGTCGTGGACTTTGTTGCGAAATCCCCAGATGATGAACATATGCCACACCCTACTGTCGCCATTCTAAGGTGAGCTCGTGAACGAACTTTTTGATTTGCATCATCGTAAAGCGCTTGTGACTGGTTCATCGCGTGGGCTGGGTGCCGCGACCGCGGTAATGCTCGCCTCGCACGGGGTGGATGTGGTGGTGACGTTTCGCAACGACGAACAAGGTGCCCGAGCGGTGGCAGATCAAGTGCGTTCGTTTGGACGCGATGCGCTGGTGGTTCAGGTAGATCTCGGTGAAGAGGCATCGGTTGACACACTCATGGATCAGGTCGAGGACTCCTGGGGTGCACTCGACATTGTGGTGGCCAACGCTGCGGCCACGACGTTTCGTCCGCTGTACAAAGCCGAACGCCGCCATCTCGAACGCACCTATGCAATTTCGGTATACGGGTTTCATCAACTGGTCACGAGGGCGCTGCCGATGATGTTGAACGCCGGCCGAGGTCGGATCGTCGCCGTATCCGGCGCCGACACCGGTACTTGGATTCCTGGCCACGGGCTGCTGGCCGGTGCGAAAGCTGCGATGGAATCCATGGTGCGCTATTTAGGCTGCGAACTCGGTAGTAAGAACATCACGACAGTTGGAATCTCACCGGGTTGGATCGACGGAGACTCGATCCAACAGATGCTGGGGCCGCTGCATGAATTCGCGATGGATCTCGAACGCGAAACTCATCCGATGCGCTTGGCTGCCACTCCAGAACAAGTCGCGCAAGCCGTTGTTATGTTGTGCACCGATGCAGCAGCCCTCGTGAATGGCAACACGATTGTTGCCGATGGCGCCGGAGTTTTCGCGTTTTGCGGGCGTTATTCAAAGGTAGCGTCGCAACTCGCGGCAGCGAAGATCGAATCGCTCATTGGCGTCGATGCGCCTGCGCTTCCTGAGTGAATTAAATGTTGAACACTCGTTGCGCATTTTCGCGTAAGAACTTTGGCCACACGTGATCTCGAAACGCGACGTTGGGTAATTCCTCGAAGATGCGATCCAAGTGCAGGCCCGCGCTGTAATACCCGGCGTACAAGATCTTGTCAGCGCCGCGGGTGTTGGCGAAATGGATGATGTCTTGCGGGTAATGCTTCGGGGCGAAGGCACTCGTTGAGTAATAGAGATTCGGCCACTTCAACAACAGCTTGCACATCAACGCGGTCCACGGTTCTGCACCATGGCGAGTCACGATCTTCAGTTCCGGAAAGAACCAGCACACCTCATCGAGGTGTTCCACCATCTGGGGCTGAAAGGGAATGCGCGGCCCGGGAACACCGGCGTAGATGAAGATAGGAATGTTGAGTTCAACACACTTCGCGTAGATGGGATACATCTTCTTGTCGTTCGTGGCGACTTGAGGGCTGAGTCCTGCGCCCCATGTGTGCGCCGCGATCGCGCCATCCTCTCTCACCGCACGCTCGAGGGTTCGTATGCCTTCCATGCCCGTATTCGGGTCGACGTTCGCCATGCCCTTGAAGCGGTCGGGATACTCACTGCACGCACGCCGCGCTGACTCGTTTTCGGCAATGCCCGGCAGCATGGTCATGATTCCGTGCTTGTCCATGAGCTTGAGCGTCTCCGACACTGGATCATCGAGTTCTTCGTAGATTGGCTTGTCTTTGAACATGTATTGCGCAGGGAACTCCATTTCTTGGGTTTCTTTGTCGTTGCTGATCGCCCGAATGAAATCGAACTTCTTGGCCTGTTCTGCGCGCGGTGCCGGGAACCCGAGGAAGGTGTCGATTACGCCGTCGGCGCGTGCCGCCTCGAAGGCCTTGTTCTTTGGTGCGTCAGTCATGAGAGTTTGAATACTTTCTGGGAGTTTTCCCGAAGAAACTTGGGCCATACGTGATCGGACACTGGAACGCTTGGCATTTCACTCTGCAATCATGCTTCATCTAGCTTGAACACCCGCCGAGCGTTTTCGTTGAGAAACTTTGGCCACACGTGATCGCGAAACGCTACGTTCGGCATTTCGGTAAAGATGCGTTCGAGTGACAAACCCATCGGGAAATAACCCGCGTACATCACCTTGTCGGCGCCGCGGGTGTTGGCAAAATTGATGATGTCCTTCGGGTAGTGCTTGGGGGCGAACGCACTGGTGGAGTAGTAGAGGTTGGGCCATTTCAACAGGAGCTTCGCCGCGAGGTCGGCCCACGGCTCGCAGCCGTGGCGGGTGACGAATTTCAACTCGGGGAAGTACCAGCACACTTCATCGATGAGACCGACGTATTGGGGCGCGAACGGCACTCGTGGCCCGGGCACTCCGGCGCAGACGCAGATCGGCAGGTCGAGTTCGACGCACTTCGCGTAGATCGGAAACATCTTCTTGTCGTTGATTGGCACCTGCGGATTCATGCCGGCAGGAAACGCCGTGACTGCTTTGATGCCTACTTCGTCACGGGCACGAATGATGTCGCGCACAGCTTCCATTCCGCGATTGGCGTCGATTTCTAGCGAACCGAAGAACCGATCAGGGTGACGTTTGATCGCCGTGTATCCCTGGTCGCCGACCTTTTGCGCGCCAATCATGCCCTTGGCGATGCCGTAGTGATCCATCAACTCGACGAGGTGATCGATTGGGTCTGCGCTCTCGTCGAAATGCGGCGGCTCTTTGAACATGTACTGCGCGGGGAACTCGAAATCTTCTCTCGATTCCCTGTCGTGCAGTTGTGGTTTGAGGAACTCGTAGTAGTGGCGGCGGTCGTCGATCGGGAAGCCGATCATCAAATCAATCACGCCGATGTCTGTGGGCATCACCATGCAATCGACCATAACAAGGCATCTGACGCCCCGTCAGATCAGCCGAAGCTCGTGGCCCGCGACCCGTGGCCGGCGACCCGTGGCCCGTGGTCGTGATTCGCTCACGCCGTCGTTAGTTGATCGCGACCACGGGAGGGTGGTTGGGTGGCGGTGGTCGTGGTTTACTCACGCCGTCGTTAGTTGATCGCGACCACGGGAAGATGGTGGTCGTGACGTCGCGTCGGCCGCCGGTGGAGATCTGACACGGGCGACTCGTCGTCGCTACGGTCACGATGTATGAAGGCCAACCTGGATTGGGGTTACAGCAACCCTCTCGACGATGTTGCCGGTCAGGTTGCAATTGTTGGGATTGGCGAGACTGAGTATTCAAAGGCTTCTGGTCGTAGCGCCCGTCAGATCGGAGCTGAAGCCGCGGAACGCGCGATTGCTGATGCCGGGTTAACACCATCTGATATTGACGGCCTGACGTTTTCGGGGACGTTTGGCGAGTTTGGCGTCGCCGAGTTTCACGCACACTTCGGCACTAGCCATGACATGTGGTCCTCACCGTGGGGCGGCGGGATGGCGTGGGCCGCAACCGCGCCGTACCTCGCGGCGAAGGCCATTGGAGAGGGCAAGGCTCGCCACGTGCTGAATGTGTTTCCCGTCGCGTGGGCAACGCAACGGTCTTCGATGACCGGGGACCCCGGCGAAGTGCATGCCGCGCAATCCCTGAAGCAGAACCTTGAGGTTCCGTTCGGATTCTTCCCTCAACCCGTGTATTTCGCCACGATCATGCGGAGGCACATGATTGAGTTTGGCACCACACGAGAACAATTCGGTGCCGTCGCGATCGAACTGCGTCGCCATGCGAATCACACGCCGGGAGCGGTATTCCACGAAAAGACTCTGGAACTTCAGCAGTACCTCGACGCAGTCATGCTTGCCGACCCGCTGTGCCTCTTTGATTCCTGTCCCATTTCGGACGGGGGAGCGGCGTACGTGACGACGTCGCTGAAGCGCGCGCGCGATCTCAGGCACGATCCGATCGTTGTGCAGGGTGTTGCTGAAGGGTATTCGGGGAGCGGTACCCATTGGGCGCAACAAGCTGCATTCACCACTACTCCACAAGTGTTCAGCGCGCCCGTCGCATTCGCGATGGCCGGTGTGGTACCCGCCGACGTTGACGTGCTTACTTGCTACGACCCGTTCACCGTCGTCGCGCTGATGCAGCTCGAAGACATGGGGTTCTGTGGCAAAGGAGAAGCGGGAGCGTTGGCGGAGTCGGGTGCCTTGGCGTTTGATACTGGATCGCTTCCGTACAACACCCATGGTGGGTTGTTGTCGCATGCTTATGTGTTGGGGATAGCGCACGTGGTGGAGTGCGTCAAACAATTGCGCGGCGCCGCGGGAGCGCAAGTACGAGATTGCGAAGTTGCGGTATACGGCGGCTATACCGGACACATGGCAAGCACACTCGTGCTCACGAAAGATCGTTGATATGACGATCGAGCGTTCGACGTTTCCCCTGCCCGATGTCGACGACGCGATGACCGCGCCCTTCTTCGCGGCCGCAGCGCGCGACGCATTGGAAATTCCGCGCTGTGTCGCTTGCGCTCGATTCGTGTGGTATCCCGAAGCAGCGTGTCCTAGCTGCGGCGGATCTCTTGAGTGGCGGCCCGTAAGTGGGCTGGCAACGTTGTTTTCATGGGCTGTCGTCCAACGCGTGTTTCTTCCAGCGTTTGCGGAGCAAGTTCCCTACGTAACGGCGTTGGTGGCCCTTGTCGAAGATCCAGCGGTGCGGGTTTGCACATACCTGATTGACAGCGAGACTGCTGCGCTCGTGGCGGAAATGCCGTGCGAAGTCGTGTTTCGCGACCTTAACTTCCCAACCGTCGAGGGTGTATCGGTGCGGGTGCCCATGTTTCGTGTCACACCCCGTTGACATACTCCGCCACTATGGGATCGACACGTCATAGAGGAAGCTTGTACAGCGACATTCGCGATTGGCTACGGTCTTTGCTGTGATCTATGACGACATACGAGTGCTCGACACCACCGTTGGTTTGCCTGGCGCTTACGCCGCGAAGTTGCTGACGGACCTCGGTGCCGATGTGGTAAGGGTCGAACCCCAAGGCGGCGACCCGATGCGCGACGACGGTATCGACGGCATGCACTACGAGTACTTGCGGACATCTCAACGGTGTGTCACTGAGGTTGATGGATGGGAAGCGGGCGCGCACATTCTGTTGCGCAACACACCAGGCCCGAGTAACGCTTTGGTCAGCGTCACGATAAGTGCCTTGGGGTTTGGTGGGCCGGATGATGCGCTGAACTCGCTGGGTTTGAGCGAAGCGATTTTGCAGGCTCGCAGCGGCGCGGCAATGGGCCATGGCATGATGACTGAAACTCCGCTGACGGTTTCTGGTGAACTCGGCAGTTACTGCGCTGGCGTGCATGCCGCGCTCGGCGGCGCGACCGCGTTGCGACGGGCGCAGCAAACTGGCGAGCCGGAGCAGCTTGACGTGTCGCAACTGGAGTCCATGCAGCTCACGATGCTCACGATGCCGACCCTGTTCGCGAATTTCCCAGGCGGCGCGAAGTATGCGTTCCGTTTCGTGATGATCCCCGGCAACGAGCCGTGTGCCGATGGCAACTACGTCGGAATTACCACCAACACCACTGCGCAATGGAAGGCGCTATGTGGCGCGATTGGGCGCGAAGATTTACTCGAAGACGAAAGTCTCTTCACGATGTTGGGCCGTTTTACGAAAGCCGACCTCGTGAACGGCGCGATTCGAGCGTGGTCTGGCCGTCACACTGCTTCTGAGATTGAAGCGCAATGCGAAGCTGCGCGTGTGCCCGTGGCGATCGTTGGCAACGGGCAGTTGTTGCTCGAGTTTGAACATCTCCAAGCGCGCGGCGTGTGGGTCAGGCAGCCGGGTCACGATGAGGTGCGGCCCCGTGCACCGTTTCGGTTCAGCAAAGTGTCGGATCGCGGGCTGCAGCCAGCTGCGGTGCAGCCCGATACGAAAGCAACACCATGGGGGGCGCGCCCGTTGACCACCGCGGTGAAGCGCAACCTCGGTGACCGGCCACTCGCCGGATTGCGCGTGCTCGATTTCACGGCGTTTTGGGCCGGACCTGCGGGTGTGTCGTGGCTGGCCGCGATGGGTGCGGATGTCGTGAAAGTCGAATCGATTCAACGCCCCGACGGGATGCGGCTAGCCGGGCCGGTCGTCTCTGACGCGGGGCCGCTTATTGAGTTGTCGCCGTTGTTTCACGCGTCGAACCTCAACAAGCGCGGGATCACTCTTGACCTCACTCGCCCCGAAGGCGTGGCGATTGCGAAGCGCCTCGCGGCGACGGCCGACATTGTCTGCGAGAACTTTACGCCGCGAGTGATGGAAGAATTCGGGCTCACCTATGACGATTTGCGCGGCGACCGCGAGGATCTGATTATGTTGCGGCTTCCGGCGTTTGGCCTCACTGGGCCGTGGCGAGATCGTCCAGGTTTTGCGCAGACGATGGAACAACTCACTGGGATGGCTTGGACGACCGGCTACGAAGGCGGTCCGCCCATCATTGCTGGAGGGGTGGTCGATCCGATGGTGGGTGCTCATGCGGCGCTCGCAGTCGTCGCCGCCGTCGCGCATCGCGATGCCACCGGTGTCGGGCAGCTGGTAGAGGTGCCAATGGTGGAGGTGGCGTTGGCAACGACCGCCGACCAAGTATTGCGTTACCAGCGGACTGGAGATGTCGGGAATCGCCGCGGCGCTCATGGTGTATACCAGTGCGATGGCGAAGAGGCCTGGGTTGCGATCGATGAGTTGCGTGACCCGATGTCGTCGCCGGAACGGGTTGTGTGGTGTGCGAGTCGGACGCAAGTTGTCGCGGAACAGGAGTTACTCGCGCAAGGGATACCTGCATGTGCAGCTATCCCTGGTTATGCGGCGCTCGACGACGCTCAAATGCTCGCTCGGGGATATTTCGAACCGGTTACGCACGCAGTGGTTGGTGAACAGCAGTTTCCAAGCTGGCCAATTCGATTCAGCGCGGGCCCGCACCGCTTCTGGGACAAGCCCGCGCCCTGCCTCGGCGAACATAACCACGACATTCTCGTCGGCGAGTTGGGGATGACCGAAGCGCAATACGCGCAGCTTGTCTCCGACCGCATCATCGGTGATTCTCCGGAGTCCTAGCCTCGAGCATCGCCTAGCTGGCGCGACTGCCGCGTCTGACCAATGCCGCGTCTGACGTTTAGGCGCGGTGATGGGCACACCGGTATCGTCGGCACTGTGACCACTGCGACCCGCGCCGACGATGCCGACGCAGAAGCGATCGCTGATGCGTGCGAGGATGGTGGCGTCACGTGGCGTAGGGGTACGGCGCGGGCTGCGCTTCGCCACCGAGATTTCACGATCTTGTGGTCGGGAATGTTTGCCTCCAATATTGGCACGTGGATGCAAACCATTGTGCTCACGCAGTACGGGCTAAAAATCGGAGACAAGGCTTTTGTCGGCTATCTGGGTTTCGCGGTGCTCGGACCTTTGCTGTTACTCGCTCCGGTTTCTGGTGTGCTCGCCGATGTGGTCGATCGCCGGCGCTTCCTCCTAGCGATGCAGACACTGCAGCTCCTCGGAGCGTTCGGCCTCGCTGGATACGTGACCGTTGATCGCCCATCCAAATTGGTGATCTGGATCATCGTGTTGTTGATCGGCGTCACCAACGCGCTGACTGGGCCGGCGATGAGTGCCATCTCGCCGTCGTTGGTGCCCAAGGAAGATCTCCCCGGCGCGATTTCGTTGTTTTCTTTTCAGATGAATATGTCTCGTGTTGTCGGACCACTGATCGGCGCACCGATATATGTGCGTTTCGGTCCCGCTCCGGTTTTTGTTGTCAACGCAGTCACCTATCTTTTCGCGATGGCTGGGCTGATCCTCGCGAAGTATCCGCGACGAACAGGTGCTGTGATTTCTGAAACTGGTTTCGCTCGCTTGGCGTCCGGCTTTCGTATCGCGTGGCACGACCCACTTGTGCGCCGAGTGTTGTTGATCCTGTGGTCCCTTTCACTGCTTTCGTTGAACTTCATTCAGTTCATGTCGGGTCACGCCCAAGACAACCTTGACATCCCTGCAAAGAGCGACGCGTACGGCGCGCTGTACGCGTGTTTCGGACTCGGTGCAGCAGCTGGAGCGATGAGTGTTGGAACGGTCTTTGCTCGTTTTGACAAAGCCGCAATGATTCGGCCTGCCTTCGTAGGCATGGCCGGCGCACTCCTGATCTTTGGCTTGTTGCAGTCGTCTACACCGGCATATCCCATCGTGTTGGTGCTTGGTTTTACATACTTTGTTGCCATCACTGCACTTTCGACTGTGATGCAAGCGAACATCACCGATCAAGTTCGCGGTCGGGTTATGTCGTTGTGGATTATGGGGTTCGGCGGCGCGGTTGGACTCGCGAGCTTGATGTGGGCACCCGTCGCGAAGCGGTCAGTGTCGTTTGTGTTGATCTTTGGCGCGGCCTGGACGCTGTTGCTTGCAGTTAACTCGAAACCAAATTTGCTACGAAGGGAAACTATTGATGACTGATCTACCAACTGTCGAGGAATATGCAACGGCGTATCACGGACTCCGCGCGCGTGTGCGCTCGATGATCACCGACGCCACCGCGGCGCAGCTTGAAATGATCTGTCCGACGACACCCGCGTGGCGCGTCCGTGACACCCTTGCGCACGTGTCCGGCGTTCCCTCCGACGTTCTTGCGGGACGGATGGAAAACGTTGCGTCTGATGCTTGGACGCAAGCACAAGTAGACGCTCGACGAGACTTCACGACAGAACAGATGCTCGATGCCTGGGATGTAGAGGCTCCCCAGCTTGACCCGATTATGGGCATGTTCCCGATCGTGAGTCTCGGGCAGATGGTGTTTGATGCCTATACCCATGAACTTGATATCGCGCACGCACTGGGAATCGTCACGGATCACTCAGTGCCGGCCGCTGGGTTGGCGTTCGACTGGGTGGTTGCCAATGGCGGACTGGGGACGAAACAACCGTTGGTGCTCAACACCGAAGTTGGCCGGGTTGAGTTTGGTCGAGTAACGCCGGCGAGCGCTTCATTGGACGTCTCTCGTTTTGACTTCATGCGGGCCGCGACGGGGCGTCGAAGTGCAGCACAGATCAAGGCGTATTCATCATCGAGCGAAGTCGACCCGGCATTGATGTTGATCGCGCCCATCTTTTCGTTGAGCGCTCTCGACATCGTCGAGTGACTTCTGATACATCCGCAGTCGCGGCGGCGCGCACCGCGCTGGCCGACGCCGTTGGAGCGTTGCCCAATGGCATTGTGCGCGAAGGGCAACAGGAAATGTGTGACGCGGTCGCGGCCGCGTTTGCAGGTCACGAACACCTGCTCGTGCAAGCCGGAACTGGCACCGGGAAGAGCCTTGCGTATCTCGTGCCGTCTGTGCTTGTCGGTAGACGCGTCGTGGTGGTGACTGCGACCAAGGCTCTGCAAGAGCAGCTGTGCAATAAAGACCTACCGTTTCTGCAGGCAACGGTGTCGAAGCAGTTTTCGTTTGCTCAACTCAAAGGCCGGTCGAATTATGTGTGCCTGGCCAGAAAACAGGAGATCGACTCGGATCGAGCCGCCGCCCTGGCGGGGACTCGTGCCGATGATGCGATTCTTGACGAACTTGATGAGTGGTTACACGACACCAAGACGGGGGAGCGCGGCGAAGCGCCCGTGGCTGTGCCGGAATCGCTGTGGGCACAGATCAGCATCGATTCGCAAGAATGCCCAGGTAAAACGAAATGTTCGTTTGGCGACCAGTGTTTCGCGGAAAAGGCACGCGACGCCGCGGCGGCTGCTGACATTGTGGTGGTCAATACGGCTTTGTACGCGCAACATCTGGTTGCGAACGGCAAAGTGCTCCCGCCTCATGATTTTGTAGTGATCGATGAAGCGCATTCGCTCGAAGATATCGCCGCCGACGCGTTTGGGGTGACATTGGGCGCGACGCGTTTGACCCGTCTGGCCGCACAGGTACGCACCGTGATGGCGGGCGAAGATGGTGGCGATGCCGATCTCGTTGTCGCGCTGTCGGAACGCGGCAAACGCTGGACCGAGTTGCTCAATGGTTGCTCCAACGAGCATCGCATAGATCTCGACGACGCCGGTTTGCGCCCGGCCCTGCTGGTGCTCAACGAACAACTTGCTTCGCTCGCAGGTGAGATAGCCAAAATGCCAGTTGACGTCACCGATCCTGCGCAGCGTGTTCACCGTGTTGCCCGGCTAGTCACATCCACTCGCGAAGATGTGCAGTACATGCTGAACGCGACACCCGAGCGGGACGCCATTTGGGTCGAACGTCGTGAACCTCCGGTGTTGAACGTCGCGCGTATCGACGTTGGCCCACCGTTGTCGACGGCGCTGTTTTCCAAACGCACAGTTGTGTTGGCTTCGGCCACGTTGGCATTGGGTGTCGACTTTGGTCCGATGGCGTGGCGGCTTGGATTGCGACCCGAAGATGCAACGCCGAAACGAACCACGACTTTTGGCGACGACGACCCTGACGATCCGCTCTATGAACATCCGCCGGAAGATGCGAATCGATTCACTGCACTCGATGTTGGTAGCCCGTTCGACTATCGCAAACAAGCCATTCTTTATATCGCCGCGCACCTCCCGGATCCGCGTAAAGAGGAATTTGGTGCCGCGTGGCTGGACGAGGCGTGCAGTCTCGTGGAAGCCGCGGGCGGCCGCACGCTGGGGTTGTGTACTTCGCTGCGCGCCGCAACCGCGCTGCGCGAAGCCCTCCAGGAGCGGTTACCAGATGTGCCAGTTCTTTCGCCCGATGACATGCCTCGTGCAAGACTGATGGAAGAGTTCGCTCGGATTGAGCATTCGTGCTTGATCGGTTCGCTTGGATTGTGGCAAGGCATTGATGTGCCAGGCCCGGCAGTGAGCTTGGTCATTGTGGACAAGCTTCCGTTTGCTCGTCCGAACGATCCTTTGGCGATGGCTCGACGTGAACAGGCTGAAAGCGAAGGCCACAATCCGTTTGCAACGTTCGACTTGCCGCGCGCCGCGCTGCTGCTTGCACAGGGCGTCGGCCGTTTGATTCGCAGTGCAGAGGATCGCGGTGTCGTCGCGGTATTGGATCGTCGGCTCGTGACAAGTCGATATGGCGCTCAGATCATCGACTCACTGCCGCCGATGTATCGCATGACGAGCCCCGACCGTGTGAAAGCTGCGTTACAGCGACTCACGACCACCGAGGCGGCGGAGTGACCAAGCGCCGTATTGGGTGATCTCAGTGTTGTCGGTCCACTGATCGATAGCGCCAATGAGCGGACGTTGCCTCAGTTCGGAGTCTGTGATCGCGGCGCGCAATGCGCCAACGATTACGTCGGCGTTACTGACGACGAAGGGCCGTGCGTGGAATGGTCTGCGGCTTGGGTCGAAGGCCATGCAGAGATTGAGACGGCTCGTTGCGAGGCCGAGAATTTCGTAGGCGTCCGCCATCGCTGATCCGCAGTCGTGTGGCGAAGCCGCTGTGAGCGCAGTCTCTAGTCTTGGTCGAAGCTCGGAGCTGATACTGAGACAATTGAAAGCGGTTCCGAACCATTTGGAATATGGGGCGTGCACGCGTTCAATGAGGAATGCCAAGCGCATCAAGTCACGCAAGAGCCTCGCTGCGATAATGCGTGCTCCGAGTGCATCATCGCATTCATTCGCGCGCCCGACAAACGCATGCTCTTGACTAATTCGCTGCCATTGGCTCGCCAATACGTAGCGCCACACGTCATCGGGATACCACCGAAGACGGTCGCGCATTTCGGCGAGCGTTCCGTCGGGGTCGTGCACGACGATGCCATCGGTCGCCGTCCGTAGGAGCTGCGACGGCTGGGCGAGCCAAGCTTCCGTGGTCATTGGTTTGGGCAGCACGAATCCGAAGTGCGTTCGTTGCCATCCGGCGATTGTGAAGACCTCCACCCAATGACGCGGCGCAACCGCGTCCCAGCCGAAGTGTGTGGGCCAGCCAAGGAACTCGACGGGCAGCTCAGCCGTTATTTTGGCTTCGACTGCGCTTCGCGTTTGCTTCGCAACGAAGATTTGAATTCGCGGTCCCCATCCATGATCCGTACTGCGTTCGGTGTCGTATCCCAATACGTCCGAGCCCCAACCAACACGGGCCGCGGCGTGCGGAGTCGAGCCGAGTATCGGTCCGACAACTTCGCGGTAGTACCGGCGCGAAAGCTCGAGGCCGGGCAGGAAATCTGGCATCGTGCCAGAGGCTATTACGCGACGTGTGGAGCGGCGCTAATGCCGAGTGCTTGCATGAGCGTCAGGATGAATAGAACCTCGGGGGTGGCTTCGCTCACATTTGATCCGTTCGACGTCGAGCTGGATACAGAAAGGTCGCAGCCGCAATAGCGACAAGGGCTCCGATGAGTTGCATCACGATAAACATGGGCACACTCGACGGCTTGATTCCTGCGAAGCTGTCGCTGAACATGCGAGCAATCGTCACCGCGGGGTTGGCGAATGACGTCGACGAGGTGAACCAGTATGCACCGGTGATCCACGCTCCGACAGCAATTGGTACGAACGATTCGCGGTTGGTGCGCACCAAACTTGCGATGAGCAATACCAGTCCGAATGCCGCGATCGCTTCGGAGAACCACAACGGCCCGCCGCTGCGGACCTTGGTTGACCACTCGAGTGTGGGATGACCGAACATTGCGTTGGCGCTCAAGGTCCCGACGACTCCGCCGCAGATCTGCGCAACGACGATGGCAAGGCCGCTACCCGGTGTGTGTGAGCGATCCATCACTGCCATCAGTGTTACCAGCGGGTTGAACTGTGCACCCGACACCGTGGCAAACATCAAGATGAGGCCAACCAGTGCACCGCCAGTCGCGATCGCGTTCTCGAGGAGTTGGATGCCGACGTCGTTCGGCGACAGCGTTTCGGCCATGATTCCCGACCCCACTACGGCGATGATCAGTAAGGCGGTTCCGAGTGCCTCGGCCACGAGAATGCGCGCGAGATCCCCTTGCGGCTTAGCGTGTGCAGTAGTCATTCCTCGCGCTCCATATATTGACTAGTGTCGATGCATCGAAGCGTACATTGATACGTGTCGATGCACGGATATGGCTAACGCCAAAACGCCGACAGGAAGGTGGCTTCGAGATGAATAATCGCAATACTTCGGTAGCGGCAGGAGCGCCAGTGACGGCAACATCGATGGTTGGGTGTTGCGGCTCATTGCTCGCGCCGCTGAGCGATGAGGTGGCCACCGATCTCGCGCACGTTTTTGCGGCGTTGAGCGACCCAGTTCGAGTCAAGATTGTGAGCTTGGTTGCTTCATCGAGCGCGGGCGAGATTTGCGCCTGCGATCTCATTGCTCCGCTGGGCAAGAGCCAGCCCACCGTCTCTCACCACACCAAGATTTTGGTCGAAGCCGGATTGCTGTCGGCTGAAAAGCGAGGCCGATGGGTCTGGTATCGCATAGTTCCCGAACGACTTGCGGAGTTGCAACAAACTCTGGTGTAACGCCCGAATCGGGTTTTGCGCGCGTGGGGAGTCCCGTTTGGGCGCTGTGGGCGGATCAGAACCCTGCCTGCTGGTGGGTATGGTTTTGGGGATGGAGCAGCGTGACTACTCGGGGTTGTCGTATTGGTTGGAGACCTGCGGTGACGACCTCACCCCTCGTGTCGGACTCGACACTTCCATCGCGGTTGATGTTGCAATCCTTGGCGCTGGATACACCGGACTCTGGACTGCGTATTACCTCGCGCAACGCGACCCCAGCCTCACAATCGCAGTGCTTGAATCCGAGATCGCGGGTTATGGCGCATCGGGACGCAACGGAGCTTGGTGCACGTCAGGATTTGCGGCGGGCCCGGCGACACTGACTAAGAACTACGGCCTCGCCGCATCGAGAGCGGTTCACCTCGCAATGGTCGACACGGTCGATGAAATTGGCCGTGTCTGTGAACGGGAGTCGATCGACGCGCAATTCCAACGCGACGGTCAATTTTTTGCGGCGATTGGAAAGCAACAGCTTCCTGCACTTGCGCACATCGAACAGGAATATACGCAACTTGGGTTTCCTGAGTTTCAGCGCCGCCTCGATGCGAGTGAAGCGAAAGCGTTTCTCAATATCGACGGCATCGTTGGCGCGTTGCACAACGAAGCAACCGCGGCGATTCACCCAGGCCGGCTCGTGCGCGGTTTGGCTCGCAACGTTGAGCAACACCGCAACGTGACCATTTATGAAGACACTCCAGTGACGAGCGTCGAAGCTGGTGCCAGGCCAGTTCTGCGCACAGCTCGCGGTGATGTTCGCGCCAACGTGGTGGTGCTTGCCGGCGAGGCCTATATGGCGCAGCTCAAAGCAGTCGGACGCCAGGTATTGCCGTTGTATTCGCTCATCGTAATGACGGAACCGTTGAGCGATTCGCAAATTGCAGATATCAATTGGACGCATCGCGCCGTCGCTGCGTCGCAGGCCTTAACCGTTGATTACCTCTCGCGCACCCAAGATGGGCGGATCCTGTTTGGTGGGCGCGGTGCTCCGTATCACTGGGGTTCGTCGATCAGACCCGAATACGATCTTCACGCACCCACGCATCAGCGTCTTCGTGAAGCAGTTGTTGAATGGTTTCCTCAATTGAAAGGCATCGCCTTTTCGCACGCCTGGGGCGGCTGTCTTGGCGTGCCTCGAGATTTCATGCCTGTGATGCGCTACGACCGAGCGAGCGGTCTTGCTACGGCACGTGGCTACACCGGTGAGGGCGTCGCCGCTACGAACCTCAGCGGTCGGGTTTTGGCCGATCTGATTACCGGGACGCAGTCGGACCTCACTGATTTACCGATGACCAAGCACCACGGTCGCAGTTGGGAGCCGGAACCGCTGCGGTTCTTGGCGACCAGGCTTGCCCAGGTTGGCGCAATGCGTATCGACGCGAAAGCGAATCGCACGGGTAAGCCTCCCACTGGCCGCACGCTCACCGAACGATTGATCAGTCACTAGACGTCTATTGGCTGCTCCTGGCTTGGACATGGATAACCTCGCGCCAACCACAACGACGAGGTGTTTGGTGTCTCCCACAATCGACCCGCAGCGGGTCGCAGAGTTGCTCGAACGCGAACATGTGACGTTTGAAGCATTGCACTCCCGGTCGAGAGAGTTGGGTCTACAAACCGCTTCGAGTTTTCTCGGCGGAGTCCCCATGAACTGGATGCGACGTTGGCCGGGCAAATTCCCAGTGTTTGCGGAACGGGCTAACGGCGCCACGGTCGTGGATGTCGATGGTATCGAATACGTCGATTTGTGCCTCGGTGATACTGGAGCAATGTGCGGCCATTCTCCAGCGGCGACAGTTGCTGCGGTCCAGGAACGGATCCAACGCGGTATCACGATGATGTTGCCTACCGCAGACAGCGTATGGGTTGGCAACGAACTGCAGCGGCGCTTCGGTTTGCCGTGGTGGCAAATAGCGATGAGCGCGACGGATGCGAATCGCTTCGCATTGCGAATAGCGCGCACAGTGACGCAGCGCCAGAAAGTGTTGGTGTTCAACTGGTGTTATCACGGCACGGTTGACGAGACGTTGGTCGCACTGAACGACGGCTTGATGCAGCCTCGCCCTGGCAACGTTGGGCCTCCCGTGGATCCGAGTCACACCACCAAGGTGGTTGAGTTCAACGATGTGG
>SXGS01664102.1_pt1 | contig 67607 bp, 75 predicted proteins | sample 3174681 | NCBI WGS metagenome assembly SXGS01 (sample SAMN11356861, study PRJNA531348) | freshwater metagenome | isolation source: freshwater sample F1-80 | place: China: Fuxian Lake, Yuxi | collected 2017-12-25
AATCGTGGTGCTCGATATCGAAACGGGCGCCGAACGTCTGCGCGTCGATTCCGGCAGTGCTGTGCAGTCGGTTGTTTTCCCTGCCGTTGGGTGGAATAACGACCTGTATTACTGCTCATTTCACGGCATAGCTCGCCTGGCCGCGCGATAGTTCAGCGAAACCACGGCGATTATCGTGACGGGTTGAAGTGTTGCGGCCGCGCGTTTCTACTCAGGGGTGTGGCAAACCGCTTCAACGTTGTTTCCATCGGGGTCGCGGATGAACCCCCCGAAGTAGTTGGGGTGATATTCAGGCCATACCCGCGGTTCGTGGAGCACTTCTGCTCCTATCGCGACCGCCGCGTCGAAGAACGCGTGCACTGCGGACCTCGTCGGTGCAGAAAATGCAATGTGCGATTCGCGAAATCCTTCGCCGGTGGCGAGGGGGCCGAGCCAAAAGTCGGGTCGCGGGGGAACTCCATATCCGATGACTGCACCGAAGTCCATGATCCGCACTCCGCCAATCGGTGCCAGGACAGCGTCGTAAAACGTGGCACTTGTAGAGACGTCTGCACATTGAATTGAAAGGTGATCAAGCATGCCAGTATCTTCGCGCCGAATTCGAGCATGGTGCAATGATGTAGTCCGAGTCTGGGTTGCCCCACTGACCGTTCGAGACTTGCGCACGCCGAGCTAGGAGCTGAGTCGCGTGTGTACTAAGGCTCTGTGCGCTCGATGATGTCGCGCACCGTTTTGAGATGGTGCTTGAGCGCAGATCCTGCGGTGCGGACATTGCCTTCGATGACCGCGTTTGCAATAGCGCGATGATGTGAGTGCAATGATTGGTTCGCGAGGGCGACCGCGGCAACGAGTTGGTAGCGTTCGCTCTGGTCATGGAGTTGAGCAATGAGCGTCAGCAGTCTCGTGTTGCCGCAACGGTTTAACAACACCAAGTGGAACGCTCGATGTTTGTCGAGTGCTTCGGCGATTGTCGACGACCTTGACTCGAGCGACTTCAGCGCGATCTCGACCTCGTTGCGGTGTTGCGTGTCCGAAGCTCGAACCGACGCTTGCAACGCTTTGGGCTCGAGCGCAAGGCGGATGTCGTACAACTCAACGCCGCTGCGAGCATCGATCGACGCAACGCGGGCGCCTCGCTGCGGTTCAATTGTTATCAATCCTTCGCCTGCGAGTCGTTGAAAAGCTTCCCGCAACGGAGTCGGTGAAACTCCGAACACCTCGGCGAGGTGTTCAGCTCGGAGGCGTTGGCCGGGAGCGAATTCACCGGTCAGGATCGCGGTTCGGAGCCGTTCGTCAGCCCAACGGGTGCGGGTTGGAGGCGACATTTCGTTGGGTAGTGACCGGCTCACGGTTTGATTGTGCCTGATCGCTTGACAAATATCAATAATCTATAGATAATCTCTTCATGTTTCGTTTAATTAACCATTCAGGCCGTGCTGCGCTCGTTGTCGACGGCCAACGTTTCGATCTTGGCCGCCTTGCGGGTGATGAGTTACTTTCTGACCCGATGGTGGCTATCGAGCGCCATGGAGAGCTTCACGCGTTAACGGTTCGATGCGGCGATGCCGTGACTGATGGCCCGGTTGAGGTAGCCGCGTTGCTGGCACCCATCCCGAGCCCTCCCAAGGTGTTTGCAATCGGATTGAACTACCGATCACATGCAGCCGAGGCGAACATGGTGTTGCCGTCGGCACCCATGACGTTCACCAAGTTTCAGAATTGCATTTGCGCGCCGGGCAGCGACATTCTTCTCAGCGGTGACACCGTCGACTGGGAAGTGGAGATCGTGGTTGTGATTGGGGATCGCTGCCGGAACGTTTCCCTGGATGACGCATGGAACCATGTTGCGGGCCTCACGCTTGGCCAAGACATCTCGGATCGCACCGTGCAGCTCACGGGTCAGCCTGCACAATTTTCTCTCGGCAAGAGCTTCGACACCTACGGACCAATTGGTCCCGCGATGGTCTCGGTTGATGCGTTCGAAGATCGCGACAACATCGAACTGTGGTGTGATGTCGCAGGAGATCGTGTCCAAGCTGGAAAGACAAGCGACCTGCTGTTTCCGATTGCGCAACTTGTCGAGTATCTGTCGTCGATTTGCACACTTGAAGCCGGCGACCTCATCTTCACTGGCACGCCCGACGGTGTCGGTATGGCCACTGGGCGATTCCTCAAAGCTGGTGAAGACATTGTTTCTGGCGCGTCGGTAATCGGCGAATTCACCAATCGTTGTGTCGCGGGTACCGGACCGAGCCTGTAGTACTCACCGATTGGCAGGTGTCCTACTCAATGCATGTGGGGTACGCGTCGTGTCGATGCAGCCACGCCATAGTCCACTACGGCGTTGCACACTCAACGCGTCGCGTTGTCGAGTGAGTTCCTTTTCTGCTTGAAGTAAGTGTTTCGCGCGGCAAACCACTCTTCGCGTGTGCCAACTCGCAGTTCGGTGGTCATGGCTGGCGACCGAGAAACGCAACCAAGCGCTCGGTGTTTGTAGCTGTCGGTCCTAGCTGCACTTCGGCGCTGAAACCTGCGAAGCCGCGAATTTCTTCGGTAACGAATCCCTTGCATACGGCGAGCACCGTCGCTGCGACATCGTCGGGCAGGCTTTCCGCTTGACCAGTTGCGCGGGCGATATCCCAAGAGTGTGTCGCGGTGTCAACCAAGTTGATACTGAGTCCTGCCATCGCGGGCATCGGTCCGGCGCCGACATTCACTTCTCCTTCGAGGCCTCTCGCGGTCCAGGCTTTGAGCGTGCGGTCAGCTTCGGTCCGAAATTGCGCGGCGAAATCGTCGTCGAGGGTGATCGCATTGATATCGGGGAGAAGCTCACCTCCGCTCACACCTAAGCCCATGTTCTTCACCACGCCGATGGTGTGCGCGACCAACGCGCAAACGTCCCATTGAGTGCAGGGCGTTGCGGCGTTGAGCTGGTCGGCCCGAATGCCAGCAACGGTCTTGGATGTGTAGTCAAAGGTCTGGGTCAGTGCGTCGAGTAGTTCCATCGGGTTGCCTCCTGTTGGGTAGGTCGAAAAGGACTTGCATCGTGAGCGTCTATGTAAGAGAATACTTACATGAATCCGCTGGCGATGCAAGATCGAATTGATCCGGTAGCGCGGGCACTCGCCGATACCACACGACGGTCTTTGTTGTTGCTGGTGCGTGATCGGGAAGTAGCGGCGGGTGACCTGGCCGCCGAGTTTCCGCATATGTCGCGCCCCGCGGTTTCGCAACATCTCAAGGTGCTCTACGACGCTGGCCTGGTGAGCACCCGATCCGAAGGAAATCGCCGCATGTACCACGCTCGCAAAGAAGGCCTTTCTGACGTGCGTGACTTCGTGAACGACATGTGGATCGACAACCTGGCGAGACTGAAAGACGCGGCCGAAGGTGCCGAGCGGCAAGCGTCTCGCGCAGGGTCTCGAACCGCTAGCCCACAGAGCGTCAGATTGCGATCAAAACCGCTTCAGACAGAAGACGGCCGCACCCGAAACCCTGACCAACGGAGAAATCAGTGACTCAAGCAATCGAAACCACCACCATCGAACAGTATGTACGAATCGCAGCGTCGGCTGAAACGCTGTGGGAATTCTGGACGCAACCCGACCGGCTCGCCGAGTGGTGGGGGACGAGTGCCGAAGCGGTTGCCGAGCCCGGGGGGATATTTCGAGTGGTGATGGATAGCGGCCCGATAATGCGCGGCGAATACCTCGAACTCGATGCTCCGAATCGTCTTGTCTTTAGCTTCGGATGGGAGAGCAACGCGTCTGGCGAACTCATGGCTCCGGGTACAACGCGCGTTGAGATAACACTGACGCCTGACGGTGACGAAACGTTGCTCGTGTTGCGCCACCTTGATATTCCCGCCACTCATGCTCCGGATCATGCGCAGGGTTGGAGTCATTTCATCATCGACTGTCTTTCGCCGGCTGCAAGCGCCGCGTAGGACAATCATCACGCCGACCGAAGCAGTGGAACGTATATGAATGTTGATGTTGTAACCGAGATTGTGATTGATCGACCGGTTGATGTCGTGGCTTCGTACGCGTGTGATCCGTCGAATGCTCCGAACTGGTACGACAATATTAAGTCGGTGAGGTGGGAGAACGAACCGCCAGCACAAGTGGGATCAATGGTTGCGTTCGTAGCGCACTTTCTCGGGCGGCGTCTTTCGTATACCTACGAAATCGTTGTGCTCAACCCTGGTGAACGGCTGGTTATGCGCACCGCGCAAGGCCAGTTTCCAATGGAGACCACGTACACTTTCGCATCCACAACTAGCGGCGGAACTCATCTGACGCTGAGCAACGTTGGATCGCCGTCAGGCTTTTCGAAACTCGTGGCTCCGTTAATGGCCAAGGCGATGCGCAAAGCAAACAACAAAGACCTCGCGAAATTGAAACGGTTGCTCGAAACGACGTTCTAGCTCCCCCGACTCCGTGCGAGCTGGGTCCAAGAGCGATCTGCTCCTGGACTCAGCTAACGCAAGCGTTTGGGTCGTGCACAAACAATCGATGCTTGAAGTTAGAAACACACTTCGTACGGAGCCACATACGGGCTTGGTGGATTGAAAGTTGTCAGTCCCTCGTAGCAGTGCGTCGTGGCGTTGGAGCGCACCCCGTCGCCCTCGAAACTCGCAACGAGCAGACCTCCATCGAAGTATTGAAATGAGAGATGCTGATTGCTGGTTCCGCTGAGGTTCCAGGTGCCGGTGTATGTGCCGTGCCCGGTGATCGTCAGCGTTCCGTATGATCCCGAGCCGAAGAACTCCGTGGTGTGTGAACTGATGGAACTCGGGAAGAGGGTGCATTCGAAGAACGCGGTGAGATTCTGGCCAGTGCAGTGGCGGTTCGTGGCTATGCCAATTGGATAGCCCGTGACGTTGAGGTAGCGGACATCGGCGGTTGCCTGCGCCGTGTCATTGTTGGAGTTGGTGTCGGCCGCGGTCGACGCTGTAGCGGAAAACGTTATCGGCGCGGAACTTTGTGGCAACGCGATGTCGAAGAACACGCTTGTCGAACGATTCCGGCGAACCTGACCCAAGTTGCAGGTGAGGCGGTTGGTCGCGAGTGAACAGTTCGCGCTGCGTGCTCCAAGCGTTCCCATGACGTAAACCTGGGGGCTCGTGCGAGTGAGGGGCAGTGTGATTGTGACGGTCGAGTTGTTGGCGTGCTGGTTGCCAACATTGGCAACGTTCACGGTGTAACGACCGGCGACGTACACATTTGTGGGAGGGGGTGCGACGATGCTTGTCGCAAGGTTCGGACCAGATACCGCGCCCGCCGGAATTGCGGCGGCGGTCTGTGCTGCGAGTGCGACTGTGAATAGCGCTGCTATAACGAAACGCTTCATGGTTCTCCTTGTGGTTTGACGCCGGTGCCCGATGAAACGCCGGTGTACGTCAGGTGCCTGAGTTTATCAGTCAACCGACTTAATTGGCAAGGAGAGCTGCTAACTTTCTGCGAGAGCCGGGATCGGTAGCCGTCGCTCGATAAAAATGCATTTCCGAAGCGGACGACAACAACGATGACCAGCACCAACATCAGCGATACACGGCTCGCGATCTTGCGAGCCGCTGAAACTCTGTTTGCCGACAAAGGCATAGACAGCGTTTCGTTGCGCGAGATTGCGACGGCAGCGGGCCAGGGCAATAATTCGGCGGTCCTGTACCACTTCACTTCAAAGGTTGGTCTGCTCAACGCACTATTGGAGCGCCATTCCGATCCAATTCAGCTCGCGTGGCTTGTCACACTGCGACATATGGAAGCTGAGGGGCATGACTCGTTGGAGGAGCTCGTTGGATTGCTCGTCCGCCCATTAGTGGAGAAACTCGATGACCTAGACGGTGGAACGAGTTATCTACTTGTTGTTGCTCAGCTGGTCGGTAGTCGGACCTTCCCTATCATGGATTTTCCTGCGACTTCATCACCAGGGGTTGTCGCGGTGATCGACCGGCTGATGCGACACGCGAGCCCCGGAAGCGACTCGATGCAGTTGTTGCGGATGATTCGGGTTGCTGATGTGCTCTACGGATCAATCGCGGCGTATCACCGGCTCAATTCCGTGTCGGCGGAGGTGGACCGCGACGAGTTCGTGGACGATCTGATCGAAGCGATTTGCGCGCTCGTGCGAGCTTGATTACTGCAGCCGACCGAAGCGTTGGAACGTGTATATGAATGTTGAGAGCGTTCGCGCCGTTCGTTAGGTCGCAGCAAAGAGTTCTACGTGGTTCCCATCGGGGTCGATGACGACTGCGTATCGTTGACCCCAGAATGCGTCCCACGGTTCCAAATGACCGCGGTGTCCGGATGCAATCACCGCCGCGTACGTGGAGTCAACTTCGGAAGCTGTTTCGCAATCGAAGGCAAGCGCGATGCGGTGGCCGCCAACCGGCGGAACCCATGAAGGGTCAAACGACCGAATCGTTTCGACCGTGTCCCACCCCAACCGCATGTGACCACCCAACACAACCTCGACGTGGGCTTCGACGTCTGCCGCGGGATCGATCTCAAGCCCGAGCATTCGATAAAAGGCTAATGACTTCGCCATGTCAGCTACAACGATCCCGACGAGATCTAGCTTGAGTGTCATGTACGCACCATATCGCGAGATTTCCGTTTGTCCTTTTGCAAACAGACAGCGAATCGGTGCCATTCAAATTGGCGAAGCGGCGCGTGCGACCGCAAAGATGTGAGGTGTGCCGATACTGACTCGATCCGAAGCCATCGCGACCCTTACGGCGTCCGGCGCGCCGTATGAATTGACTGATGTTGAGGCCGGGTATGGCAAGCAGCGAGCGTTTCTGAAAGCTCCACCGACTCTGCGCGAGCTGTTCGAGTCGACCGCTTCCGAAAAGCCATTCATCGTGTACGAAAACGAGCGGATGACGTTCGCCGAGGCATACTTCGAAGCTTCGAAGATCGCGTACATGCTGGTGGAAGACTTTCAGGTTTCCAAGGGCGACCGCGTTGCGATTTCGATGCGCAACTATCCCGAGTGGATACTTGCGTTTACCGCGATCACGTCGATCGGTGCGATTGCCGTGCCGATGAACGCGCTGTGGCAGCCAGACGAAATGGAATATGGCCTGCGCGACTCTGGAGCAAAGGTGCTGTTCGCCGACCAGGAACGATTGGATCGCCTGGAGCAATGTTCGAGTGCCCTTGATGCGCGCGTCGTTGCTGTGCGAGGAACGGCGACGATTCCTGGTGCAGTGAGTCTGGCTGAGCGCATGGCCGCGCTTGCGGGTTGTGCGATGCCCGCGGCCGAGATTGCGCCGACTGATCCGGCGACGATCTTTTACACATCTGGTTCGACTGGCCACCCTAAGGGCGTTGTTTCTACGCAGCGCAACATCATGAGCGCATTGTTGTCGTGGGAACTTGAGACGCTGGCACTAGCCGCACAGAATCGAGCCGCTGGCGGTGCCGCTGCTCCCGGCGATCGTTCGACGCGACCGGTGCAAGATGCTGCACTTCTCGCGGTGCCGTTGTTTCATGTCACAGGTTCGCATGCTGTGTATCTGTCGTCGTATCGCGCGCAACGCAAGATCGTGTGTATGTACAAGTGGGATGTCGAACACGCCGCCGAACTGATCGAGCGTGAGCGCGTTAACTCGTTTGTTGCACCTCCAGCAATGACGGGCGATCTTGTGCGGATTGCTGCGACCACGCAACGCGACCTCAGTTCGTTGCGCGTCGTCGGTGGGGGTGGCGCGGCGAGGGCGCCTGAGCAAGTGCGCCAAATCGATTCGTCGTTCAAGAAAGTTGCCCCCAACACCGGATGGGGGATGACCGAAACCAATGCGATAGGCGCCGGAATCAACGGCCGTGACTACCTAGGCCGCCCGGCCAGTTCGGGCCGTTGTCCGGTAGTTCTTGAGCTTGCCGTGGTTGATGAAGACGGTACCCACTTGCCCGTTGGTGAGCGCGGCGAACTTTTGGTGCGCGGTACCTCGGTGTTTGCGGGCTACTGGAATCGCCCCGAAGTTGATGCCGAAGTTTTCAACGACGGTTGGTTCCGCACGGGTGATGTCGCGTATCTCGACGATGAAGGATTCCTGTTTATCGTTGATCGCCTGAAAGATCTCATTATTCGCGGGGGCGAGAACATCGGCTGTGGTCATGTGGAGGCCGCACTTGTGATGCATCCCCTTGTGCATGAGGCGGCGGTGTATTCAGTGCCCGATGAACGGCTGGGCGAGGAGGTCGGCGCGACCGTGTTTGCCGATGGTGCGCTCGATGTCGACGAACTGCGCTCGTTCTTGAGTGCACATTTGGCACGCTTTGAAGTGCCCAGATACATCACAGTTGCGGTGCAAGCGCTGCCGCGGATCGCGTCCGGCAAAATCTTCAAACGGCAACTACGCCTGGACGCGATCGCTGCGTTGAACCCTGCGGATGAGTCGTGACCCCGTCTGTGACTGATGCAAGACTGACGACATGCCACCAGCGCGATTGATGCTCACCTGCGGATTGCCGGGGGCAGGAAAGACCACACTCGCGCGGCAACTGGCTATAGAGCGGGGCGCCGTGCGGCTCACGAAGGATGAATGGCTGACAGCACTCGGCTCTAGCCCTTGGGATGCGGCGACCCGAGACAAGGTCGAACACAAGCTCTGGCGCGTAGCTCAAGAAATTCTTGGACTGGGCCTGAGCGTCGTCGATTTTGGACTGTGGGCGCGAAGCGAACGCGACGAGATGAGAGCCGTCGCGCGTCGCTTGGGTGTTGAGGTCGAACTGCACTTTCTCGATGCGCCTACCGAGGAACTCTGGCGGCGCATTGACGCGCGCAACACGCGACCACCTTGGGATAGTCACCCCATCACCCGCGCTGACCTCGACGGGTGGGCTCAGCATTTTCAGAGCCCCGATTCGGACGAGCTGGCGTTGTTCGACTCTCCCCCTTCTTGCTGAGACGAACATACGTCGCGCCGGTTAGTGCGCAACGGAGTTGAACGCCGGCGGGTAGAAGACTTCAGGGTCCACGGAGAGCGGTGACAAGGTCGGTATTTGGTATTCCACGGTGTGGTCGCGCAGCGTTGTGTAACTGAGCATGACGTGTCCGACGATGTGGGTATCGATGTGGGCGACGAGCGACCAGTTCGGCACGAAGTTTTCTGATGCCCGGATTGCTGCGACCAACTCTGCTTCGTTCGCCGACTTGAATGCACGCGTGACAACAGTTGCAATGGCATCCGAGTCCGAGGGTTCTTCAGTTCGAATACTGACGTGAAAATCGGTCTGAGGCATAGCGCATACTTGCAGATACGAGAACTTCGGTACTGGGTCATATGAATGACCGAGTATCAGAACTTCGATCAGCTTCTCATGCGTTGCGCCAGCCGTGCTTTGAGAGCCGGAATTGTTGGGCGCCACGCATCGGCGATGGTGCCATGCCCACTGGCTACGTTGAGAGCGCGAGCGGTGTGGGCGACGTCGAACCAAGCGAGGATCGCAGTATCGACAGGACACAATTGTCGGTATGAGTCGACGAAACGGTTGGCGCTGCGTTGGCCAACTCGCGCGAGCAAACGCGCCGCGGTGCGTGAGATGCCGGGCAATACCGCCAGGATGAGGGCAGTACGGGCAACATCGAGCTCGCGGGGCCCTCCGCACGCGAGCTCCCAATCGAGTACCGCGGTTACTTCGCCATTGACCACGAGGATGTTCTCTCCGTGGAGGTCGCCATGGCATAACACTCGTTGATACTCAGACGGGCGGCGGGCAGCGAGCCAAGCAAAGATGTCTCGATCTGCGACGCCAGCGAGAAGTTCATCGACGCCGTCAGAGACCTCGATCGGCAATCTGTGTAGCTGTGCCATCACATTGGCGAGCGTGCCAGGAATTTCTCGAAAGAGCCGTGGTAGCCCGACGATGCCAGCTGCGGCAAGTGGCGTCTGACCCGTTACAGCTCGCATGATTGAAAACGGATTCCCCAAACCGGCTTCGGAGCCTCCAAAGAGGAACACGCTTGGTGTCGGGTATCCGGCCTGAGCGGCGGCATCTTGTGCATCGCGCTCGCGGGCGGCACGTTCGTCGGAACGCTTTCGTATGACGCGGAGCACGAGCGACCCATCGAATGGTGTCGGTGCGCCTTCGAGTGCGAAGTGGTAGAGATCCGAGGAGTGCCCGCCGTGAAGTGTGACCGGCGTCGCGCCGCTTTGGTACTGCAGGTCGACGATTCCGAGCCGGTCGCGCAACACCGCGAGCAGCGCGGCATTAAGCGGCTCGTTCACCGGTCGATGCCGTTCTTATTCGTTGAATCGGTGAGCGCCGCGTCGCAAGTATCACGCTGCGAATGTGAGCCTTGCGATGGCATGACGACGTGTGATCGATGTGGGCAGGCTCATGTGAGAGCTTGCGTGCTCTAAATTTCGTCGCATTCTGCAGCGACGTGATGCACCGACGTTCGTAACTCTTCTGGTACTGAAGCGAGGCGAGCTTCCGAGAGCTCCGAGGAGAACTTCAACCGTTCGGCGGGCGCGAGTTCGTGGTATGCGGGCATCCATGCCGAGTGCAGCACCATCGGCACGCATTCTTTGTTGGTGCCCTGCAACACCGCCACCGGACCGGCCCCAACGTTGGCCGCGTCGAACACTTCGACTCTGAATCCATTGTCGTTTTGGACCGGTTGCACTACATAGCCGTCGTGACCGCCGGGCTTGTTGCCGGAGTAGCTGCTCAGCGACGCGTCAGCACCGACATTGCGTGGCGCGAACGTCGGCGATGTGATGTGATCGCCAAGGTCGGAGTATTCCCACTTCGATTTGAGTTCCATACTTCCGCGTTCGAAGGTGGCAAGTACTCCCGGTGTTTCGCGAGCTACGAGTTCACGATCGATGCGTCCCTCGTAGAGGCGCGCAGCACGGTCGGTGATGTTGCCGGGGCGACAGCCCTGATACGACACGTGGTGCAATGTGGGATTGGACATCCCTTCGGTGCTCCAGTCGATCGCGGAGAGCTGCAGGTTGAACGTCCAGTCGGCTTTGTAGCTGCCTTGTTCAGTGACCTTGCCGGTCTCGGGGTCGAACTGCACCTCGACGATTGTTTCGGGTGCCATCGCCATGTTGTACAGACCGACGAGATCGGGGTCGATCGGTTTGCCGTTCACGTCGAGATCGCTGGCCTTGAGGTACTGGCCGAGGTCCATGAGGTCCATGCCTTCCCACACCACGGACACTCCATCGGTGTCGTCCCAACGCGCGTAGTAGTGGCCGACCGAAGGTGACATCATGAACGGTACGGGCTTGACCGGCGTGCCCGACGCAAGTCCGTCCAGTTGATCTTTGCGAATCAGCCACACTGGTACTTCGTCGTCGATCGTTACGGTGCGTTCCCCTCCGAATACTTCGTTGGGGTCGGCTTTGAAGTTGCCGGAGTCGGCGAGGATCACCCAGTTTCGGGTCTGGCTGACCGTGTGGATCGAGCTCCCGAACACGATGCCGTCAAGCGGCCAGTACTTCACTGTTGTGCCGTCGGGGTCGTATCGCACGACCGCGGGTCGCAATCCGAACGACGGTTCCATGACGAAATCCATCTTCACTGTCCATAAACAGTTGCGTTCTGGATCCACGACCGGGTGCGCCGACGAAAACAGAAACGGCATTACTCCCGCGGTTTCCATTGAAGATCCGCCCCAACTGTCGAGGTGACCGACTTCGCCCACGAACTCCAGCGTCTCGGGGTTCAACTCCACTGGTCGCCCGGCATCCCAGGTTGTGTAGAGACGGTTACCCCACGGCAGTGGCGCGGTATTCGACGCGTTGGATGGGCCGAACGGTGACTGGTATCCAGTCGGGGTGCCATGAAACAGTTCTGGGTGAAGATCGAAGAGGCGTTTGCCCGGCGTTTGAATGGTCCTTGTTTGCCACGCGAAGTGCTGCGGTGCCGCGCCGCGGCCGCCCGGTTCGAGCGACAATCGAACAATCGCGCCCCAATCGAAGATCGCCGCGTTGAGCTTGCGGCTGTTGTTCGGGCTAGAAAACACCATCTCGCCGCTGATGTCGGACGGCCATTGGCCTGCGACAACTTCTAGCTCGAAGTCAACCTGGGGAGCAGTCGTGAGCGTACCGGGAACTGGCATGTTTCTCCTTCGAGGTGTGCACGCGTAACGGCGAGGTGGATAGCATGTTAACAGTGTTTACTAAACGACGTAAAGTAGCGGGCGCAGGGTCGCCCGAAGCAGCCGCGCTGGCAAAACCCCTCACGCCCTTGGGTCGCTTTGGTCGCAAGGCTCTAAAGCGCTTTTTGTACGGTCAGATGGCATTCATGCAGGGTTTGTTGATCGCGATTGGCAAAGAGAAGCCGTACGTTCGTTTCACCGTCGAGGCCGACCCGCCATCGATTTACTGGGTATTTCGGCTGAAGCCCGAGGTGGTCGCCGGTCTTGGAAGTCGTCTTGGATTGCCCGCGGGTTTCGAGTCGACGCCGATGCGTTGCACAGTCGACGACGACCCTGCACATCTGCTTACCCTGAATGTGTACCGGGTGTCTGGATTAGCGAAAGGCATACGGGCCGAATGGTCGATGTACGTGGCGGATGCGCAGGGCGCGCCGCGCTACATGGTGGTCGATGCGCGTTCATCGAAAGGTTCGATGGATCCCGTTGATGTGATCACTCGTTCGTCTCGGGTTGAACACACTCGTGTCGGCGATGTGGTGACCACGATGGTTGGCGAGGCGGGCAGCAGTTTTGCCGCGACGGTCACCATGCCGAACCCAGATGATGGCAGCACGGTCGCCCCTGCGCCGGAATTCGTAACCGCGAACGATTACATCTATTGGGGTAACGGCATTTGCGATCGAACGTTCTACGACAAGGGCATGGCGTTTCCGACTCAACTTGTGCTGCCTGGCGACGGCGCCGTGTTCACCGACGAAACGCCGTGGGCCCAACTCGTGGACCCGGTACCCGCTCACGTTGTCGTATTTCGTGACGCGATCGAACTTGTCGTGTCGCCGTGGCACAATCTGGATCGGATGTAGGAAAGCTCATGGACGCAACCCTGGAACGCACTATTCGTGAGCGCATCGAAATAGAAAAGGCTCGCACTGGTCCATCGCAAGATTCGATTCCAGTGCCGCTCATCCCGACAAGCCGTTACACAGACCCTGAGTTCTTCGCGTTGGAAATGGAACGCGTGTTTCATCGCACGTGGCTATTCGTTGGCCACGAATCCGAATGGCCACAACATGGTGCCTATCGGTTATTCAGTCGTTCCGGTGCGCCGATTGTGATCGTGCGCGGGAAAGACGATGTTTTGCGGGCCTTTTACAACGCTTGTCGACATCGCGGTGCCCCCGTCACGCGCGACGAATGCGGTGTGGCGAAACGACTTACGTGTCAGTATCACTCGTGGTCCTACGACACTGAAGGTCAACTCAAAGCGGTTCCGGATGCTCGGAGCTTTGCAGAACTCGACACCGACGCGCTTGCGCTTGTCCCGGTGCGGTGCGAAGTGTGGGAAGGCTGGGTGTTCGTTAACGAAGCTACGAACGCTGCACCGCTCACTGAGTTTCTCGGACCGATATGCGACCAGATGAAAGAGATCAATGGCCCCGCGTTGCGCCGCGTCGGCACACAGACTCACCGCATTTCAGCGAACTGGAAGCTCATGGTTGATGCGTTTCTTGAGGTGTACCACGTGCGCACTGTGCACCCCGACAACGCCGCGTTGCTCTACGACGATCGCTCCGTGACGGTGAGCATGCTTCCCAACGGTCACAGTCGATTGACGACTGAGAAGTATGAAGCGCTTCGCGACTTCGCGATGGTGTCGGATGAGCATGACAACCCGTCAGTGCCGTTGATTTGGCGTCAGACTTCTACCTCGTTCGGCATCTTTCCGAATTTGGTTGTGCCTATGGACACCGGAGCGTTTACGTTTTTGTGCATGTGGCCAGTAGATACTTCGCACATGGAACTGGAACTGCAGTGGTTCGCACCCGCTTGGGAAGGCGATGAGGTGCCGCAAGAACACCTCGACCGCCTTGCCCTTTTCGACACCGTGATGGCGCAAGACACTGCAAACATGGCGCCGATTCAAGCATCGATCGAATCGCCCGGAGCACAGCCGTTTCAGATCGGCTGGCACGAACGCCTCATTCATAACTTCCAACGCGCAGTCGATCTTGCAATAGGTGTTGATCGATTGCCTGCGGGTTCCGCAGTGTCGGACGCTCTCGATCGGTTTGTCGAAACCGAATGAACACTCGCGTATTGCTGCGCAACGGCGCTGTGATCGATGGCACCGGCGCCGCGGTGATGCCGAACGCCGACGTCGTGATCGAAGGCGACCGGATCGTGTCGGTGGCGCCTTCATCGACAAGTGATCTGGAACTTGGTTCAGACGCCACAACCACGGTGATTGACGTGACGGGTTTGACGGTCATGCCGGGGCTCATCGATGCTCACTGCCACATCACATTTGGTGAACCGGCAAGTAACGATGAGTTGTTTTTTCATCGCGAGGCATCGACTGCAATGTTGCTTGCTGCCTTCAACGTGCAGAAATTGTTGCGCGCGGGCGTGACGGGTTTTCTCGACGCCGATTGCATCTTCAACCTTGGCCCAGCTCTGCGAGACGCGATCGATGCCGGCATGGTCGAAGGGCCTCGCATGACCTCGGGGATGAACGCCCTGCTCACCGCAGCAGGCGGTACTGCGGGCCGGTTGATCCCCGATGACGGACAACTCGGATATGCGCATGTGATGCGCGACCGCGATGAGATGGTGCGCACCACCCGCCAACAGGTGAAATACGGGGCGGATTGGATAAAGATTCATGCCACAGGGTCGGTGCCCAACCGTGCTGGTGAACTCACCGTCTGGACTCTCGATGAACTGCGTGCCGTCGTCGATACCGCGCACGATCTCGAAACGCCAACCATCGCGCATTGCCGCAACGCGACGTCGACTCTGCTTGCCGCGCAAGCTGGAGTGGATCTCATTTTGCATGCGAGCTTCATTGATGATGTTGCGTTGGAAGCCGTAGTCGAATCGGGTGCTGCGATTGCTCCCACATTCACGTTTCTCGCGAACCTGGCGGATCATGGTGCGAAGGTGGGAGCAGCCACTCATCAAGTCGATATTTTCCGCGGCGAAATTGCTGCGACCGCGGCGATGCTTCGCAGGGCGTACGACGCGGGTGTGCGTTTGTTGTGTGGCTCGGAAAGTGGCTTCTCGCTCACTCCATACGGGCACTGGCATGCACGCGAACTTGAGGTGTTTGTTGCAGCCCTTGGCCTGACGCCGTTGCAAGCCATCAGTTGCGCGACTCGCAACGGGGCGTTCGCGCTCCAACAACCCGATGACTCCATTGGAGTTATCGCCGCCGGTGCCGCCGCCGACATCATTGTGATCGAGGGTGACCCATCTCAAGATGTCACGGTGCTTCAGGACCGCGCTCGTTTGCGCAACGTGTTCTGTCGAGGCGTTGAAGTTGATTTGAATCGTCCATGGCCTACGCGAAACCCATTGCCGGGTGAGAAGCTAGGCATGTGGTCGACGAGGCCGCTCACGTGGGATGTTGTGCATCCATGAGCGCTGTGGGCGAATCTCGCCCCACCGTGATCGTGACCGGGGCGGGCAACGGTCTCGGTGCCGAAATCGCTACCGCCGCTGCCCGTTCTGGCTGGTTCGTCGGTGTACTGGATGCGGATGCCGAAGCGGCTGAGAGTCGCGCCGCGGCGATTGGATCGGCCGCGGTAGCGCTGGTGGCCGACACGACCGATGAAACCGCCATGAACATCGCGTTGGATCGGTTTGGCGAGGCCGCGGGCTGCACAGCGCCGGTTGCGTTGGTGTGCAACGCGGGCATCGTTCGGTTTGGTCCGTTGCTTGACATTTCGGTTGCCGATTGGCGAACTGTTACCAATGTGAATCTCACTGGAACGTTCGTCGCTGCGCGATCTGTTGCTCGCCGAATGGTCGCTGAGCAGCAGGCAGGTTCGATCGTCGCGATCACTTCAATGAATGGCGTCGCACCTGGGCCCAATGCCGGCGCCTACGGTGCGACGAAAGCTGCCATTGCCCGGCTCACGCAGCAGATGGCCTTGGAATGGGGCCAGTTCGGTATTCGGGTCAATGCGGTTGCTCCTGGCCTCATCGACGCTGGGATGTCGGAGCCGATCTACAGCGATCCCGATATCCGCGAGCGTCGTGCGCAGCGTGTGCCACTTGGCCGCCTTGGCACCGCGGGCGATGTAGCAGGAGCGGTGTTATTTCTGTTGTCGGATGAAGCCGCGTACATCACTGGTACCGAGTTGCTTGTTGATGGTGGAGTGACGATGAGCGTGATCGCCACGCTGCCTCGCCCGCTATCGGTCGACACTGTCGGAACTGGCGATCGTTGATCAACAACTTGCTGTTGTCGGGCGGGCCTACTCACGATTTCGCCGCAACGTCGCAGGAGCTCGCGGGTTTGCTGGCGCAGCGTGATACCGGATCGCCGTGGATCACGACGACGATCGAACACGAGCCCCGTGCGTTTTTTGCCCAATTGCGAGACGGCACTTCGGGCAAATGTGCACCGTGGGATCTCGTAACGGTCAACGCGTTGCGATGGCGCATGGAAGCTCAACGCTACGAAGCGCAGCGCGCCGAATGGCGCTATGTCGTTGATCCGCTCGACATCGCGTTGTTGGACACGTATGTTCGCGGCGGCGGAGGTTTGTTAGCACTGCACACCGCGGTGATCTGTTTCGACGCTGACCCCCTATGGCACGAGCTCACGGGCGCGACATGGAACTGGGATCGATCGTTGCATCCGGAAGTTGGCTGGGTGCGTGTGTCCTGTTTGCCGGCATCCGCGGAGCACCCGATTACTGCAGGCGTGGGGCCATTCGACGTTCACGATGAGGTGTACGGATTTCTTGATGAATCCGACGGTCTCGTGGCGTTGCTAACTGGCACTCATGGTGGCCGAGATCATCCACTGTTGTGGGCACGCGCAGTTGGCGATGGTCGGGTGGTAACCGACTTACTCGGTCATGGTGTGGAGTCACTGACGCATGCAACGCACCGCGCGATTCTGCGACGCGCGGCGGCGTGGGCAACGGGAGACCGCTGATGGTTGGGACTATTGCGGGAATGTCGGTATTGATTACTGGCGGCGGGTCGGGGATCGGCGAAGCCACCGCGCGCTATTTCGTCGCGGGTGGTGCACGCGTCACCATTTGTGGTCGGCGAGCTCACAAGATCGATGCCGTTGTCGCGGATCTTGGCTCGGCGTGCCTGGGTGTGGTGGGCGACGTAACCAACCACGATGACCGCGAACGAATCTTGAGTGCTGCGATTCAACATGGGGGAGACAAACTCGATCTCCTTGTCAATAACGCGGCCAACATCTATCGCGGAGCGATCGAAACACTGGTTGAGCCGGAACTTGTGGATCTGTTCACGACCAATGTGATCGCACCGATGCTCCTCACCGGGTTGGCCAGTGCCGCCCTTGGCGTATCTAAGGGGTGTGTCGTGTTTCTTGGCAGCGTGCACACCCAGCGAGCGTTTCCTGGCGTGGCGGCGTACGCGGCGACGAAGGGCGCAGTTGAATCGCTTACCGGTGTACTTGCGGCCGAACTCGGACCACGAGGTATTCGTGTGGGGTGCGTGCGACCGGGAGCTGTACTCACCGAAATCAACGAACGGGCGGGTGTCGCCACCACCGAAACTGCTGCCGACTATCTGCAGCGTCTTGCGAGTAGCCATGCGTTGGGCCGGGTAGGGACGGGTCGCGAAGTTGCTGAAGCGATTGAATACCTTGCACTAGCGCAGTGGACAACGGGCGCCGTGTTGACAGTTGACGGCGGTCTCGGACTTGGTGTCACGAACATCGCGCCGCGCGCGAATGGAGAAGAAGGTGAGCTCTATGAGTGAATCGAATGTAATCACGATTTCCACGTACGAAGATGCTCGTGAGGTATTTCGGCAAAAGGATTTGCGCCAAGCGCTCTACGACGATGGTGATGTCGTGATGGCAGACGTGCTCGTGAACTTGCATGGCGATGAGCATCGCGCTCGACGTCGTCTGGAGAATCGTCTGTTCCGTCGCGATACACACTCCTGGTACGAGCGTGAACTGTTTCCTCCGGTTGTTCAGTCGACGTTGGCGCCGTACGTTGCCGAGGGCCATGCGGAACTCGTGACATTGAGTCACCAGATGATGATGAACCTCGCCGCGCTCACCGCCGGCGTTGACAGGCCGTTAGGAACGCCACAAGAAACCTTCGACCTGTATTCGTATCTCATGCTGTTCATCGAAGGTGCGACCCTCGCACACTTCGCTGGCAACAAAGAGGCGAAGCGTGAAGAGGTTGCTGCAGCGTTACGTGCCTTCGACGCCGAGTTCTTGCAGCCATCAATTGCGCGGCGGCGAAGCGAAATCAGTCGTTTCGAAGCTGGTGAGATCGAAGAAGCAGATCTACCTCGCGATGTGCTGACGATCTTGCTGCGCAATCAGGACAAGCTTGAGTTGCCTTCGGATGTGGTTTTGCGCGAGACGTGTTTTTATCTGCTCGCGGGCGCACACACGTCGGCGACCGCGTTCGTCCGTACGCTGCACAACGTATTTACGTACACTGAGGCTCACCCCGAATCGCTCGCCGATGCTCAGAGCGACCTCGCGTTTTTGCAGCGGTGCACTCACGAAACGATTCGATTGCAACCATCGAGCCCCGTGGCGTTGCGATGGGCGTTGGCAGATATCGAACTTGCTAATGGCACATTGGTGCGCAAGGGCGACAAAGTCGAAATCGATCTCAACACTGCAAACCGCGAGCAAGCCGTGTTTGGTGATGATCCCGACGCGTTCGACCCCAATCGTGAATTGCCCGCAGGCGTTTGGAGGTGGGGATTGAGCTTTGGTCTCGGCATGCATGCATGCATCGGCCAAGACCTCGCCGCAGGAATGGACTCGCTCGGCGGTGTCAATGCGGATGATCATCTTTACGGCCTTGTTCCGGTTGCTGTAAACGCGGTAATCGCCGCGAACGGTCGACCCGATCCGATGAATCCCGCACAGCTAGACCCAAATAACACCCGTAGTTATTGGGGAACGTACCCGGTCGTGTTCGGGAAGTGATCGATCTGCATGCGCACGTAGTGCTGGAAAGCACCCTCGGCGCGGCCGGTCCGTACGGGCCCGATCTCGACGAAGGTGACGAGACCACTGGGCGGTTGCCGTGTTACCGGGTTGGCGGGTACACGCTTACCGGCGTGCGCTATCGCAACTCCGCGTTCATGGATGTCGCGCTTCGTATCGCGATGATGGACGACCACGGCATTGAGCTACAAGTGCTGTCACCGAACCCGCTCACATATTTCTCGCACATCGAATCGGAATGGGCGATCGCCTTTTGTCAACGCCACAACGACGAACTCGCTGCCGTTGTCGCAACAGCGCCGACACGGCTCGCAGGATTCGCGCAACTACCTATGCAGGATCCTGAGGCCGCGGCAATTGAACTTCGCCGATCTGTCAACGAACTCGGATTGCTTGCTCCCTACATCGGGACGGATCTTGGCGTGCCTCTTGACGATGCAAGCCTTGACATGGTGTATGCGACTTGTGTCGAGCTTGATGTTCCGCTGTTCATTCATCCTGCACCCGATGGCATTGATTCACCGCGCCGTGATGAGCGGCTCGCGCGTTTCGACGGCGACTTGTGGCTCGGTTTCTTATACGAAGAAACTCTTGCGGTATCGACGCTGGTATTGGGTGGTGTGTTGGAGCGGCACCCGGCGCTCGACATTTGCGTTTCGCACGGCGGCGGTGCAACCGCGTGGTTGGCCGAACGGCTCGAACACGCGGCGCGAACGCGGCCGTGGTCACCAGAATGGTTACGCGACGAAGGCGCCGTGGGTCAGCGACTCAAGCGGTTTTGGTGGGATGCACACGTCGGCGGGCCAAAGGCGCTGAACGCGTTGTTGGACGCGTTCGGCCCCGACCATCTGGTTGCGGGTACGAACCTGGCCGGCTGGGATCAAAGCCGCGATCCGTCGCACGGCGACTCCGAACTAGCTGTGGTATTTGATGCCAATGCCCGACGCCTGCTACGGCTGTCCGCAACATGACGAACGCAACATAACTGCTCAGTGTCTAGGTTGTCTGGAACGCATTCAGAACCAGCGGCAGTTTCGTTTGGACCTCTAGGAGAAATTCGGTTATTGGTTTCGTAGCTCTTCGGTTACGCGCCGAACATCGGCCGCGTGTACTTCATCGCTGCGAGTTCGTTGCCTTCAGTGTCGACGAAATGCGTCAGCGTTCCCACTGTGGGGATCTCGATTTCTTCGTACACGATCGTCCCGCCATTCGCTACGACCATGCGCCTGATCGCGTCAAGGTCATCGACTGCAACTGTGCAGGTGTAGCCGCGCGTTCCTGTGCCGGTGAGTGTTTCGTCTCGCTGGTGGAGTGCGCCATGAATTCCTGGGCTTGCCTCGGTGCCTGTGACGATGTTGTAGAAGCCCGGCGGCCCCCACGCTTCGAAGCGCCAACCGAAGACAGCTTCGTAGAAGCCTCGAGCACGCTCAACATCATCCGCGTGTATGGCAAAGTGAACAACGTTGTGAGTCATGTGGAGAACATAACGGATCTGTATTGCGCAATCGCGCCAGCAGCTGCGATTTGGGTTAACTGGGTGCGTAGGGGTTGAATTCGAACGTGTTGCTGGGGTTGGCCCGGATTGCGTCGTCGATTCGGTGTGCGTCGTCGCCGATCAAGACGCGCCATTCGTCGCGTTGTACCGCGCCGAGAATCTGCTGCGCTGCCATTGCTGCGGTGACAGGCGCGTTGTCTCGGAACAACTCACCAAAACCTGCGAGGCCGTTGTTGTCGGCTCCGTGCAATTTCATTGAGTTGATCGCAATAGATGTGCCGACCCACCCTGGCATCACAAGTGTGGCTCGCAAGTGGGGAGCATTGATGCGAAAGTCGGTGATCAGTGCTTCGGTGAACCCCTTCACCGCAAATTTCGCCGCGCTGTATGCAGTATGAGGATTGCCAGGCCCGAGTGCGGCCCACATGCCGTTGACGGAACTTGTGTTGATGATGTGTCCTACGGGAGCACTCACCAACGTCGGCATGAACGCTCGGCTCGTGAAATACACGCCGTTCCAACACACCGCAAAGGTCTTGTCCCACTGGTCGCGACCGTCGCTGATGAAGCTTCCGCCGCCGCTCACTCCAGCGTTGTTGAAGAGTAGGTGTACGACTGGTCGCCAGGCTAAGACTGCGTCGCGAAACGCAATGATTTGGTCTTCATTCGACACGTCTGCGACGAACGACAACACAGCGCCAGGGCTCCCATCGGCGGCGCAGAGTTTTTCGGTCTCAGCCAAGTTGTCGGGCATCACGTCGCACGTCGCGACGTCGCAGCCCGCGGCGGCGAGTTGGCGTACGAGCTCGCGACCCATACCGGTGCCGCCACCGGTTACTACAGCGACGCGACCAGAGAATCCGTTCTCGAAGCGTTCGGTTGAGTTCGTGTCGGTCGATTCGGCCATTGGGTTACTCCTGGTTTGGCGGGTCGGCGGCAGAGTATCGGTGTTGCGCTCGCCGTGTCCGGTGGACGGGCGTTCAATCCATCGCGGATGAGTACTCGCTCATTTCGATGCCGAGCGGGCCGTACCGGGCTTGGACTGCTGCGATTGTCCGTACGGTCCAATACGGGTGGCCTGGTTTTGGGAATCCGAGCACGCAGCGTTGATCGACAGTCGCGCCTGCGATAAGTCGTTCCATCGTTTGTCGGCGGCGGTACATCGCCCACGCCCAGCCTTCGTGCAATGTACTGATCCACTCGCTCGCCGCTTTTCGAAATGTGAGATTGTGCGCGACTCGATGCGCGCCTGCCCTGACGGGTGTGCCGCGATGCCAGGTGTCGTGGCGATACAACAGCACAGTGCCGGGTTGAAAGTGCACGTGTTGCTCGCGCGCGTAGAGGTGTTCCGCGCGCCACCGCGCCACCGTCGGCGCGGAATCTCTCAGCACACTTTCTGCATACGCACGGCTATTGATCCATGGATGTTCGCCGACGCCAGGCGTGTCGACTATTGGCCATTGGTAGGCCGGGTCATCATCGCCGGTTCGTAATACCACTGAAGTCGCTCCGTCGCAATGGCTGACGTCGTCGGCGTAGATAATCACCTCGACGGCTTCGGGGCTATTCCATTCTGGTGGGTGGGTGAGGGAATGATTGGGATAGTCGACGTGTATTCGTTGGTCATCGTTGTCATATGGATCGTCGAATGCGGTGCTTCGTCCCCGCTTTACCCACAGATCCGACTGGGTCAGGCGAATCTCGCGCACCGCGGTGCCAAGGAGTTGCGCTACAGCGCCAAGAAGCCGAGGGTGAAGCGTGAGTTGGTTGAACTCATTGCATTCGGCCGGAAACACGAAACTCCCGCCACTTCCGAAATCTCCTGGTTGCTGGTCGTCGACGTCGCGCGTTGCGGCGATAATCGCAGCGCGACTTCGCGACACGAGAGCAGTCGGCACGAGTTGATCGACTACCACCGCTCCGTTTTCGCGCCACGCAGCGATTTGTTGGTAGCTCAGGGGTGCCGAATCTGATCCGTCAACTGTGGTCGCTTGTATCCAGCGACGCTCGTCGGATGCGATGTCGGGGGCCATGGCGACAGCGTACCGAGGGCGCGGCGCCGCTGTGAATGGTGATGTAGTCGGCAGTAGCCTGAGCAACATGAAGACTGTTCGCGCACTTGTCATGGTGTCTTTGGTTGTTGCGGTTGCCGGATGCGGCAGCAATTCCTCGCAACCGGCGGCGAGAGAAACGTCGACCACGACGGTACCGAAGTCGACGACAACGACGGGTGAACACGATACCGAACACGGAAAGGAACACGGACCAGACCACCATGCTCCTGCGCCGAAGCCAGCGAAACCGTTGCCGGTACTGCCGGATGGGACGCTTGATCCCGACGGCGTCGATCTGTCAGGGATCGAAGGTGTGACAGCCGAACAACAAAAGTACGCCGAGAAGTTGCTTGTGGACACGATCAATATCTTGCCCGTGGGGTCGAGTTACGAAGAGGCTCTCGCGAATGGTTTCGTCACGGTTGGTGACGAGTCGACGGGCGAAGAACACCTGATTCGCTGGGACCGAATGAACGACGACGTGTATCTGAATCCTTCGGAACCGGAGTCGTTGGTCTACCAGGTTGATCAAACTGGAGGGCGTACGCTCGAAGCAGCGATGTTCTTTATGCCCGACCGTTTTACGCTCGACAATGTCCCCATGGCAGCAGGCAAACTCATGCAATTTCATGTGCACGACGATTTGTGCTTCTTACCGCCGCCGTCGGGCCGATTGGCCGGGTTCCGTGTGATTGGCGAACCGTGCGCGGAAGGCACGAATGGTTTACCGAACCTCATGGCGCACGTATGGATTCGGCCGAATGCCTGCGGACCGTTTGCGGCTTTGACCGGTGTTGGTGGCGGGCAGGTCAAAGCGGGTGAAGAAGTCTCGTGCCTCGCCGAGCACGGTTCACACGGCCTGTAACGACTCCACCGCGCGCAGTCACGTTCACCGTGGTCGTGGTTCAGTAACGGCGGCGTGACTAGTTCGCGACCACGATCGGCTATCGGGCCTCGGATCCATTCTCGGAGATGGTGCTTCGGTCGCAGGCGGTTAGATCCGTTCGCCGAGCGTTTCTAGCAACGCGCTCAACCCGCCGAAACGCACCACTCGAAATTCTTCGGCCATCGCCACGCCATATCGATGACCTACCGACGATGCCTGTTGACGAAGCATCGGATCGATCAGTACCGAAAGGTCTCCATTGCGGAGATCGTCCAACAACGGGATACGCCAGCCCCCGGTCCGCGCTTGCAGTTTGAGTTGCTGCACGAGGTTGCGCAGCATGGTGTCGTGACACAGAGCGGCGGAAATCTTGCGGTCGATAGTGGAGCTGATGTCAACGACGTCAGTGACGTCGGTGACGCGACGCCCGAAATACCACCGTTCGAATACCCCATGGGGCCCAAGGCCTTCAGCGAAGTGCTCGGGGTGATGTTTGTCGAACTGCGCGGTCCAAAATGCTTCGTCGGTTGCGGCCGCGATCATGAGGTGATCCTGATTGTCTTCGTGATACATCGCGTACGGATCGAATGTAGCTAGCGCGTACGGACGGTGCGTTCGGATCAGCTTGATGATTCTCTCTCGTAGATCGACTTCACTGGCGTCGCCGAGTGTGTCGGTGGGGTAGTCCAGCTCGACAACCTCGGCGACGCCAAGCGCGGCGAGCGCGGCATCGAATTGGTGTTTGTTAGCGATGGTCGTTTCCGCTTCGTTCATTTGATACGAATCCCACCGATCGTCGGTGACGCGCACCACTATGACGCGCCAATCGGCGTCGACCCAACGCGCGATTGTTCCACCGAGGAATAATGCAGCATCGTCGGCGTGTGCAGTGATGATGAGCACTCCTCGCCCAGCTCCTGGTTCGAACTCCACGATGTTCGTCATGTTGCGCCAAGCTTTGTGAGTTGTGCCGCATTGCGTTGAATGCGCGCCGCAGCGATTGCGACGTCGAGTACGTCCTCGTGCGTGCCGAGCAACACTCGATGCTCCATCCAAACCGTCGAAGTAGCTGCATGCTCCGCGATCGGGAGGTGTAAGGCTGCGTAGTCGGTCGTGGGTGCCGAGTTGCGCAGACGAGGGCCGAAGTTCGCGGTACGAAATACTTCGAGGGTGTTGAGGCTCGGATACGAAACACCCAACGGTATTCCTTCTTGTTCCATTGCCAATTCGAAGGAGCGTAGCGACAACCCTGCGAACGATTCTCGGTCGTAATGCCAGACGAAGCAGTAGTTGCCTTGCGAATCCATGCGCGGATCGCGCGGTTGGGCGCTGAGGCCGGGAATCTCGGCGAGTGCGGCGCTCAGCCTGATCGCGTTGGCGTTGCGGATGGAATTTTGCGAAGGGAAACGTGCCAGTTGCGACGAAAGAACCGCGCCTTGCCATTCTGTCATTCGCAAGTTTGATCCGAGATTGGGATGGTGGTACCAGTGTCCATCCTCGCTACGGCCGCAGTTGATATAGCTCTCGGCTCTGGCGCGCAGCGTTTCGTCGTTGCAGATCAATGCGCCGCCTTCGCCGGCGGTCATGAGTTTCGAAGACTGGAATGAGAAGCTGCCAAAGCTTCCGAAACTGCCGGCACCCTGGCCGCGCCAAACCGTGCCGTGCGCGTGTGCGCAGTCTTCGATAAGGCGTATCCCTTTGCGGGCGCACAGTTCGATCAGCCGATCAAGGTCCGGTGGCGCGCCAGCGACATAGACCCCGAGTATCGCCTTGGTTCGATCGGTAATTGCGGCTTCGGCTTTGTCGATGTCGATACACAGGGTCTCGGTCTCAATGTCAACGATGACCGGTGTTGCGTTGACGGCGAGCACAGCACCGGCGCTCGCCACAAAGGTCAACGCAGGAACAATTACTTCGTCGCCTTCGCCGATCTCACAAGCGACCATCGCGGCCTCGAGCGTGTGGGTTCCGTTTGTCAGCGCGAGCCCGAAGCGCGCGTTGTGGTAGTGCGCGAAATCCCGAGCGAATGTTGTTGCGTACGCACCATCGCCACTCCACCACGACCCAGAATCAAGCACTGCGTTGAGTCCCGCGCGTTCGGCCTCGTCCCATTGTGGCCAACGGGGGTATTGCTGAGTTCCGCGAACTGGCGTTCCCCCGAGTGCAGCCGGAAGGTCAGTGTTCATCGGGTCGTAGCCTTTCTGGACGCCGGCAACGCAAGTGTGAGTGAAGGCTGCACAGTAGATTCGCACGGCCTATGCATGCAAAGATCGGACGCCAGTGACATCGGCCTCGCCATTCGAGGTTTCGTACGGTCGCAACATTGCCCAACGGCTTGGTGCGGCGATCGGACCTGCGATTGTGGTTGCACATCCCGAACCATGGGAGCACCTCCGTGATGTCTGGGGGAGCGAACCTCTTGCTCTTGTCACTCCTGGAGATTTGTCGAAGGGGTTCCTTGACGGTCTTGCCCGCGACCTTCCGGGGGCCGATGCTGTGGTGGGGATCGGTGGTGGCAGCGCGATGGATACGGCGAAGTGGATCCACTGGCGGCGTGAGATATCCCTACACCAAGTGCCAAGCCTTCCATCAGTGGACGCCTGTTTCACGCGCATGACCGCGTTGCGCGATGGGTCGAACGTTCGATATGAGGGCGATGCAGTACCGGAGATGGTCTACGTCGACTACGAACTCATGCGTGCAGCGCCGTTAGCGATGATCCGGGCAGGGATAGGTGATGTGTTGAGTTGCCATACTGCGCGTTTCGACTGGGAACTCGCAGTGCGCAATGGCCACGGCCCTGCTTGGGATGATGTTGCCGCGGCTGCTTCGCTCGCGTCGATTTGTGAGTTGGAAGCAATCGCAGAATTGGTTCACGAGGCTACCGACGAGGGCCTACGTCGGCTGATGGAGCAACACAGAGAAATCGGTTGGCGCTGTCACGAGTTGGGGCATGCGCGCTTTGAGGAAGGATCGGAACACTTTTTCGCGTATTGCTTTGAGCATGTGACAGGTCGCACGATTCTGCACGGCGAAATCGTTGCCGTAGGAGTGTTGATCATGTCCGCGCTCCAAGACAATGCGCCGGACCGAGCCCGTGCGATTGTGAAGGCGGCTGGTACCCGGCACTCTCCCGCTACCTTGGATCTGTCGTGGGAGGAAATCGACACAACGTTGCGTATGCTCCCACAGTTCGTGGCTGCTGGTGGCTATTGGTATTCGCTCGCGAATGAACTTACGGTGGATACATCGGTGTTCGCGCTGGCGCGTGCGGCGTTGTCGTAGCGACGCGTTGATGAAATTGATTTCGTTTGCGTCGCCTTGGTCGGTAATGATCATCGAACCGATCACAGCAAGAAGGATGTCACAGCGGAAATGAAACTGCGCGAACCCGATCAGGTGGAGATGGTCGCAGTCAATCGAACCAATTTGCGGCTCTGGTGTTGGGGTGATTCGAGCTCACCACCGGTGTTGCTGTTGCACGGTGCTTACGACCACGGCCGTATGTTCGATGAAATCGCTCCACAAATCGCTGCGCTCGGGTACCGCGCCATCGCGATCGACTTTCGCGGCCACGGCGACAGTGGGCCGCTCGACACGGGTTTCGCGTGGGCGTTGATTCATCAAGATCTCGCATTGCTCGTCCGGTCGTTCGGCGTCGGCCCGGTGGGAGTCGTCGCGCATTCGTTTGGGGGCGGGCAAGGGATCGGGTTGGCTGGCGCATTTCCCGAACTGGTTCGGTGGCTTGTGGTGATCGACGGCCTCGGGCCACCACCGGCCGCGTTCGTCGTGCCTGACGACATTCGTTCGATGATCCAAGATGCCGCGCGCCGCACCGATCGAAATGTGTTCGACGATCGTCGAGAGTGGAGTTCGGTTGAGGAGATGGCGCAGCGTCGGGGCGCTAATAATCTGCGTTTGTCGGATGATTGGGCGTTGCACCTCGCGCGGCACGGCACGCGACGTGGCCCGAACGGCGGATGGGTATGGAAGGCCGACCCCATGTTCGGTATTGGTATCCCGAGCGATTTCAACGTGGAACTATTGGCCGAAGAGCAGCGACGCGTCCAGTGCCCGGTGTTGGTCATAACGGGCACCGAGCACGACACCTGGCGTGATCTCACTGCTGAAGAGGAGCAAGAACGGATCGGATGGTTGCGTGCTCGTCACGTCGTGGTTGCTGGCACCGGTCATTATGTGCATCTAGAAAATCCCTCAGTGACACTCGCTGCAATCTCGGAGTTTGTTGACGAAGTCGAGAGTGCGGTTGAGGCATGACCGTGATGTTGTTGCATGAGCTAGGTGATCTGCACGGGGGAGCGCTATGGCGGGCCGCAGCTCCAACGGACTGGATCATTCCCGATTTACCTGGGCATGGGATCGCGCCGGCGCCGCGTAGTGGGCACTACGACCCGATGGTTCCGATTTCGTTCGCGCGCTGGATGCTCCCGTCGGAGGCCGCTTCGACATTGGTTGGGGTAGGTGAACACGCGCACTGTGCGCTGGTGCACGCGGCGGGCGCAGGGTGTGGTCGCGTTGTCATTGTCGACGGGCTGGGCGGTCCGTGGTTGGGTGCCCGAGAACAAATAGATGAGTTCTACGACAGTCTTCGTGCCATCGTCGACGATCCGTTGGCGAGCACACCACCGCCGGCGACCGGAACCGACCCGCGCACTCGGTATGGGTATGGGGTGAATCTGAGTAGTGCGTTTGTTCAACGATTTTGGGCGATAATTGATCAGCCGGTGCTCGCCATCGAGACCCCTGCGTCGACCACACCCTTGGATGAGCGAGCCGAGCGCATCACGTGGTTCGGCGGTGACGCGAAGTTGGTGGAGCTTGAATCCAACGAGCCTTCGGCCATTGTTGCTGCCGTGCTGAAATGGTGCACGGATTTTTGATGCAGTTGCTGCGAGGCCGCGGCGACGTTGCAAGGCCTACATTGCCGAATGTGAGCGTCGACGACATGTTGAGTGCGCTATGGCATTAGTGAACCACCGCGACCCGTATGTGATCGGCGCCGCGCTTGCGGCGTTTACCGCGCAGCGCCTAGGAGTTCGCGATGTGCGGGTGGTGAGCGCACAACACCCGTCGGTCGGATATACGAGCGAGACCGTGATCGTTGAGCTTGGGTGGAGCAGCGAAACAGACTCTGCACACGAACGAATCAATGATTTCGTTGTGCGACTCGCCCCACCCGCGGCCGCGACGTTTCGCGACTACGACCTGTATCAGCAAACGATCGCGCAGCACGCCGCTGCGGATGCTGGCGTGCCCGTAGCATCGCCAAAGCTGGTGACCGATGAGCAGTGGCTCGGTTGCCCGTTTGTGGTGATGCCGCGTATTCAGGGTCGTATCGTTGGCGAAGTAGCGGCGTTCGACCCATGGCTGCTTTCGCTCACCGAAACGCAACGAGCGACGGTCCACACGAATTACGTCGGTGCGGTCGCGAGCATTCATCGTTCGGACCTTGCGCTTGCCGCAGGTGTACCGACGCGCGACAACCACGCCGAGCTCGATTTCTGGTCCGACTACCTAGATTGGTCGAGCGCAGGATCGCCGGTAGCGACGCTCACCGAAGCACTCATGTGGTGCCGATCGCATTGTCCGGAAGTTGAAGGCGAACCCGTGCTGTTGTGGGGTGATGTTCGTTTGGGCAATGTGATATTCAGCGATGATCTTTCGATCCTTGCGATACTCGACTGGGACATGACGTCAATTGGGGCTCCGGAACACGACATCGCGTGGCTTACAACTCTCGAGAGCACCACGCGTTTATTGCTCGGTCGTGATCTCGCGGGGTTTCCCGATCGCGCCGCAATCGTCGCTCGCTATGAATCTGTATCGGGTCGCGCGCTGCAGCATTTTGAGTGGTACGAAACATTGGCCATGGTTCGCAGTACTGCAATCATGACCCGCATCAGCTATCTGCACCGCGACGCCGGGTTCCGCTTGCCGATGCCAATTGACGACAACCCACTCCTCGATCTCATCGCGAAACGGATCAATTAGACAGCGTTCGGGTCGAACGATGTGCGCCCGACCTGATCACGGTTTTCGGCGATGAGTCGCACAACTCGGCGACGACGCATTCCGCCGACCCAGGGTACAGGCGATGGCGGTGACGATCTTCAGTCATTGAGAATCGCTGCTCGCTCATAGGCACCACAGGTCGGTGCTTAACAAGGTCTTGGCGCCGATCTCGTATCTTCGTCAGTCGGACCTGGCAGTCCCGCAATCTTTACGCACTGCATGGGGTGTATCGCTGGAGGTGACACGCAGAATCTCTTGCGACAGAATGATTCCGTGAAGAATCCGCCGATGGTCCGCGTGTACGTGGCTGGTCCTTTGGGCTTCACTGCCTCGGGTGCTATGTACTTGGCCGAGGTCGTCTTGCCGGCCTTGCGGGAAGTTGGTTTCGAACCGCTTGATCCATGGACTCTCCCGTCCGAGATCGGAGCGATCTTGGCGTTGCCCGAGGGAAATCCGCGTCGCGCCGCGCGTCTCGCTGAAGTGAATGCTTACATCGGGCGACGCAATGCCGAAATGATCGAGACCTGCGATGCGGTTCTGGCGTTTCTCGACGGTCCCGACGTGGACAGCGGTACTGCGGCCGAGATCGGTTACGCATCTGCGCTGCGAAAGCGTGTGATTGGGTTGCGCAGCGATTTTCGCAAGTCCGGTGATAACGAGGCCGCAGTCGTGAATCTGCAGGTGGAGTGGTTCATTATCAAGTCTGGCGGTTGCATTGAGACCGTCCTCGATGTAGCAATTGAACGATTGAGCGACTGACGATGGCGAACATGCACATTGCGTCTTGGCTGCTTGGGTCCGTATTTGGATCCTGGCCGGATTGGCTATCCAAAGCTAAAGGCGAGATTGCAGCTTGGACCGTGTCCTGTGTCCTTTTGCTGGTCTCATTGCGATGGATTTGGGTACGTCGACCATGGGCGCGCACCGTGCAATTTGAGGTCAACACATTCGAGCACGCAGCAAACGATGACTTGTTGGCATCGATACGACCGGTTGTTGTTGACGAACTCACGTTTGCTGGTACGTCGGGACATCATCTCGGTCGATTCGCAGGGCCAGGTAGTCCGTTTGCTGGCGTTGAAGTTGGCGAAGAGCTCAAATTTGTGAAGTCGGTCGTTGACACGATGTGGCATCCATGTCGGTACAAGATCGACTGTGGGATATTTCGCGTTTCGCAGAGCTTGGTCGCGACGGTGAGGCTCCGCAAAGCGAATGGATGCCTAGTCGCGTCGCGGAGCTTTTCGGAACCGATTTCGTCAGAGAGGGACGCAGCGCTGCGAATCGCGACGCGGATCGCTTCGTGGACAGCCTTCGGACTTCAACGATTGAGGAAGTGGCCCTTCATCAGGAAACACCTGCGGCAAGCCCCGAGGATGTTCGGCACTGCATATTTCGAGTCGTATGCGATGTTCCGGGCCGCGATGCGAAGCAACAAACCACGGGTCGAATGGTTAAAGGAATCGATAGCGCTGTCGCCCGACAACGTCGGAGCGAAGACTGAGTATGCCAAGTGGCTACTCGCGGAACGTGTGTTTGACACGAAGTTTTCACGAACGGTTGCAGTCAAGTGCGACGAAGAGGATGTTCGCCGTTCCGCGTACCGCGAAGCGATTGAGATGCTCAAAGAATCGCTGGAGACCATTGAGCGATTTCCGGCGGTCGAATATCGATGGCCACGCACGCCCGACCGCAACCGGGTACCGCGGGACCGGGATGGGTCACATAATCCTTCGTGGTCGAACCGGGAGTTTCCGGCGGAGGTGACGCGGCGACAGGTGCTCGATGACTACAACACGGGCGTTGGGTTGGAGTGCGGGCCTTGCAACCGTGGCGCGGGCAACCGACGATGGTGACGCCGGGGCTGGTGGGTCATCTGGAGCGCTTTCTCGGCGAGATTGAGCTGGGATGGTCGAAGGACGCCGACGGCTTCAATTTGCCGTTCCAGGTGGTGAGGTTCACTCCTGGGGTGCTCTCGGGCTGCTCGGTGTTCTCGACACTGGGACTGAGTTCAACGCCGCTTCCTTCACGGCGATCGGGCAAGCCGGTGCGGCACGAGTTCATGATGATCGTGCCGGAGCGCCTTCGGGAAGGGCCCGTGCCGGGTTTGTTGCAGCAGGTCGGGCTAGACGTTTTGGCCTCTGGCTCGGCTCTGCTGCGCGGCGATGTAGTGGGTCCCCGGGGGCCGCTTTTTTCGATGTCGACGATGGAGGCGCTGTACGCGGCGATCCCCGTCTATCTGCCGGATGAGTTCGGGCAGTTCGAGAACGTCGTGATCGTCTGGCTGGTCCCGGTGTCGCGTTCCGAGGCTGACTTCGTTGCTAGCAGGGGGTGGCCGGCTTTCGAGGATCGACTGGTCGATGTCGACCCGGATCTCACCGATGTCGACCGGATGCCGATGCTTGCCTGATAGCCGCGTCTGGCTTTCTCAGCTGGCCCAGCGTCGGGCTTCGGTGCGGAGGAGGAGGCCTTCGAGGGTGGCTTTGAGGTGTTGGCGGCCTTCGGTGTCGAGACGGGTGCTGGCGGCTTCGGATGTACAGCGGCAATGTCAACGTCATCAGCGGGGTTCACGGACTACCGAACGGGTCGACGATTGTCGACGCGAGCATGTACGCCGACGACGTCGCTCGGTTTGGCAACCTACCTGGGGTGACGGTTCACAACCTGCCCACGATGACGCCCGCCCAGGTCTCGGGTCTTCTCAATGGTCCGGGCACAACGATTGGTGCGTTCTGCGATAGCGGTGCGTGCCTCAGAGGGTTCCGTGTACGACCTACACAACGAAGCTGATGCGGCGCGCCGACTGCCAAGGCGCTGAGATCAACGCCTTGGCAGAGCAGTTTGGAATCGATCGCAACACGGTCATGGCACACCTCAAACGAAACGATGTTGCAGGCCATCGATGGCGCGGACGAACACTGAACCCCGAGCAGCTCGAAGAAGCCGGACTGTTATACGAGACCGGCATCAACTTGATCGCGTGTGCGACGCCCGGCGAGGTCGTAACCGTAGATGGTCCGCAATGAGTCTGATGTCACGCATATCGCCGCCGAACGGGTTGGTGCTGGTGCTTGACCCGGCCTCGGGCGTGCTTCCTGAAAGCCTGGGAACCCGCTCGATCGCAGCGTCGCCGTCGGCGCTTGTCGTCGGGACCCTGGCGGAGTTCGATGGTCAGACCGAGATCCATCTGGCTGAAGCGAAAGAAGTGCCGGGCGACGAACCACAAATAGGCATCAGGAGATGCTGGAGAATCGCTCGATGACGAACAGCCACCGAGAATCACAGCAGCAGCGAAACAGACCAACAACGACGATCTCCTAGCCACCCGCCAAGATTGCCCGCTCTGCGATCGTGATTGCAATTCTATAACGGCAGTTATTCCGGTGATCTGTCAAGTGGTTGTCGGGTTATTCCGGTGATCGGGGTTTCGGTGGGTCATCCTGTGTTGGCGTTGATGCCGTCGACGAGGAGCGAGTGATCGCCGAGATCATGGTCGGAACGTCGCGATTAAAGGGTGCGGCACGCACAGTCGCCTCGCCTCGCCCCCGATCTCGATACGGAGCTTGCCGTAGCGCGAGCCGTCCCGCCAACTAGTCACGTCGACACTTTCCAACGGTTCCGCGAGGTCGATTTTCTGCGGCAATCCCTGCCAGAACTTGGCGCGCCGCACCAACAGAAGCCTCTGGTTCGTCGCGACCAAAGCGAAGACTCCAAGCCATCGCGTGAACATCGCGATCACACCGAACAGAGGAATCAGCGGTGTGAACGGCGGCAGAGGGCCACAGGCTGCAGCCACGACGGCCACGATCCCCTCATCGCTATCGAGGAGCGGTGTAACGAAGGCCACGATGAGGTCCTCGCTCGCCTGCCGCTTTGCGTCCCCACGACCACCAGCCACCGCTGCACGATACCCGGTGCGGGCCGCTATCGCCAGCGCAACACGGTGAGCGTTATGCAAGTCCCGTGCCCGTGGCCGCGCTGCTACTCAGGTGCATCAGTCAGTTCGATCTTGCGCCGTCGAATGGCACGCCCAGGTACGCGGCCAATTCAGCAATCGTCGCTTCTGAGCCCCGACCAAAGGCCTCGGAGCGACTCTTGCCTTGACCTATAAAGGAAACGGTAACGCGCTTTCCTGCAATGGTGTTCAGCACTAGCGAGCGAGATAGCCCTTCGTACGATAACGATCGGACATCAGTTCGACCCAAAACGCGCCGCCTTGCGAAACCGACGATGACTATCTGAGTTTCGTGAACCTCGACGCGTTGCCTCCACACTCGCCAGCGAACACTGAGAAACCAGCACCAAAAGCGAATACGGCAATTCGCTCGAATGTTGTTGGCGCCGCGACAGCACCGATCAACCCCAAAATCACGACTGGCGAGAACAGCGCAAGGATGATCCATCTCGTCATCATGGCAAAACTGCGAGGATCCTCGGGCTCTGGCACGAATCCATCCGTCCATCAAACCAGTCTTAGGACCAACCCAATCAGATTGCCCGGTCCGCGCTCGTTATGCAAGTCGGTTACCGATGTGCGTTAAGTCCATTTCGCGATGACCAGTGCGGCGAGTTGCTTTGCTTGATCAAGGTTCAAAAATTCTCCCCCAATGAGAAGCGACCGGTTGTGCGAGGCGACAACCAAAATGATGTTGTTGCCGTCATCTAGAGAAGCTGCCTCAAGGAAGACTGCGTGATCGCCAAGATTTTCGACGACCTGGTTACGATGATTTGGGAGCGTGAAGCTCCGAATCGACTGCGCAGTTACTTCCCCGTATCCGACAACCAGATCTGTGCGGATTCCAGTCGCACTTGTGTAGTCAAAACTGCACTGCGGAAAGTGCGGATTGGGCGCACCAACCCCAACATTCGGGCCAATAATCCGACGCACATCTTGGATTCTTAGCCAAGAGCAGGGTTCGACAAGGCCCAAATTGATGTTGCTCTTACCAGATGATTGAAAGCATCCGGCGACGACGAACGCAAGACCGAGGATCACCGACGTGCGACGCAAAACCATCCGCTCAGATTGCCCGGTCTGTGCGTGTTATTGCAAGCGGGGAACGCCAGTTGTGCACCTCATCCACACTTCCGGTCTGGCGGATGTGGTTCAACTGTCCGTTCACCGAGATTCCTTGTCGTACGTCCGTCGATGCTGAAGAGCGTGACCCGCAAATTTGGGTCACTCGTATTCTCAACGGCAGGATCAAATCCCAGACGGATCAACGAGTCCGCCTCTGCGCGGGTGTTCTTAGACCTCCCATACGACCGTCCATCTTGGGAGACTTCCGCGAACACCGTTTGCGCAGTTCCAAGCTCAACCTCCATATATATCCAGGCACCATCCGACGGACCGCACCCGAGCTTCGCCGAGAATTTGCGGATCTCGATCGCAGGCAACGTCGTTGAGGTCGACGACGCTTGCCCTCCCAAAGTGGTAGTGACAGGGGAACTTCTGGTTTGAGGGTTGTTGCAGGCCGAGAACAGCATGACTAGAGACAGCGTTCGAACAACAAAAGAAAGCTTCACACCTCTTAAGACTCCGTGTTCACAACGTTGGTTCCAACCCGCCCCGATTGCCCAGTGAGAATGGGGTTGTGCAAGTCGGTTCACATTCCGGGGTGTTCGCCGATAAGGCCGGGACTGAAATAGGGCACGCCCCGTTCCAGAGAGTGACCGTGCTGACTGTTAGCGCAGCCAGCACGACAGGGTCTCTTTCACGGGACGTGCGTGCCACCCCTCAATACCGTTAAACCAAGAAGGGATGGCAGATGACCATCGTAGATATTCGCGGCCCGGTAACGGGTGGCATTGACACGCACGCGGACGAACGTGTGGCTGCAGTACTCGACCACAACGGTGGTGTCTTGGGTGTGGAATCATTCCCGACGACAGCGGCCGGGTTCCGCAGCCTGCATGACTGGCTCGCGGCTCATGGCGAGATCGACCCGGGTCGGAGTCGAAGGCACGGGTTCGTATGGTGCGGGGATCAAACGTTTCTTGCAACGCCACGACGTGATCGTGATCGAAGTTGACCGTCCCAACCGTCAGGATCGGCGTCGTAACGGCAAATCCGACGAACTCGACGCGATCGAAGCCGCACGCGCCGCGCTCTCGCGACGTGCTGAAGGGGTCGCGAAGACCGGTGATGGTGACGTGGAAGCGATCCGTGCGTTACTTGTCGCTCGTCGTTCGGCACGCGATGTGCGGATCAAATATCTGAATCAGATCCGACACCTCGGCTTCACGGCACCCGAGACGATCCGTGAACAATTCCGGGATGTTTCACGAGAACGTCTCGCGAAGACCGCCGCCGCGTTACGACCAAACCCTAAGAGCGACACTGTCGTGTACGCGACAAAACTCGCGATCCAAACCTTGGGGCGGCGCGTCGTCGCGCTCGATGCCGATAGGGCCCGACTCGATGAGCTCCTCGAACAGCTCGTCCGCCGGACCGCCCCGACGTTGCGTGAGGTATACGGCGTCGGGACCTACACAGCTGCGGTGTTACTCGTCGCGGCGGGCGATAATCCCGAACGTTTGAAAAGTGAAGCAGCGTTCGCGCATATGTGTGGCGTCGCACCATTGAAAGCATCCACAGGTAAATCGAAACGTATGAAAGTCAATCCAGGCGGGAACCGTCAAGCCAACCATGCACTGTGGCGGATCGTGTTAACCCGGATGGGTAACGATGAACGCACCCGCAAATATGTTGCACGACGTACAGCTGATGGACGCCCAACCCGCGAGATCATGCGCATCTTGAAGCGTTACGTCGCACGGGAGGTCTACCCCCACCTCATCAACCGATAACACCACAAAGAGTGTGGCGGGCCTGGCTTACGAATGCCCTGACACCAACACGGTTGTCTCTCGAACGAACTGCCGGCCCGCCACCAACAAAGCCTCGGCACCGCATGGCTTAATAAGACCTTGTCGTCAACACGACTGACTCATCACTGGTGTGCCAGCACCGCCGAAACAACCCCTTGACAACACATAGGACCTTCGGTCTGCGAGCGTTATGCAAGTACCAAACGGCAGACGTGTCGTGACGCAGGGCAGTACCTTCACGTCGATGGACTTCCATGACGCCACTCTGCTCAGCGTCGAGTTCGACTGGGCCACCGGTAGCGCCGTTGTTCTCCTGAGCAATGCAGTGAGCACCTTTGCCCTCGTTGCAAAGGAAGTGCTCGAAGTCCGTGTGTCCCGTCAACAACCGTGGGGTCCCAGCGTCTCGGTCAACTCATTGAGTGTTGCGCCCGGCGAGCTAACGATCGAGATGCAAAGCGGAGACGCCATCGTGATTGCCGCTCAGTCATTCGTATTACCCGAGTAGATCGACAACCGCTCCGAATGCCCGATCCGCCTCGTTATGCAAGCACCGGGCGGCAGAGAGCTATGTGCTGGGAGATGACGCGTTCGGGTTGGGTGAATCTTTCGCTGCAACGTGCATGAGAACACCGTGGAAATGTTCGCGATGCTCGTCGGAGTTGAAACAGCGAAATGGGATCACCCAACCGGAACCGCCGCACAAGATGAGGTAACGATCGCCGGTACTTCGTGCGACGATACTCGGCCACGCCACTGTTGTTTGCGAAAAGCTATTGGTCCGTACCATCCCCTCCGGAGATGCGAGATACTGGCCGTTGAATGCGGCGACGGGGTACAACGATTGTTGTTGTCGACGACCTACGAATTCGAGAGTGAGCACGGCACCTTCAAGAGCGACAAGAACCCATGCCCACGGTGTCACTATCGTGAAAACCACGGCGGAGACACCACTCAAACCTTTAAGAAACATCCACGACCCACCAACGAAGCGCATTCGAGCAGGCGCATCGCCCTCAAACGAGCGCATTAACGCGGCAATGTCATGTCGGGTCACAACGACTTCGACAGCGACTTGGGCCTCGTCGTCAATCACACCGTGCTCGCAGTTTCGCAAGGCCGCGTCGAGAAGTGCGCCGCTTCAACACCGGCGCATAATGCCCTGATGGCAGTGTGTGAGTCAAGCATCGAGAGTCGCGGGGTAACCCGCTCCGATTGCCCGGTCTGTGAGCGTTATGCAAGTACCCGTTCGGCAAATTCGCGTGGGTCGCTGCGCTACAGCGCTTCGACTGCTCGCGTCGGTTTTCGCGACTGCTTTTTCAATCGTCCGCGGGATGCTCGCGGGATGGAATTTGCCTGCCGGTTTTGCCTAGTTGAATTGCATAGGCTCTGAACTGGACTTATGTGGTCGGGGTGCCGGGATTTGAACCCGGGGCCTCAGCGTCCCGAACGCTGCGCGCTAACCAAGCTGCGCTACACCCCGTTTGGTGAAGCTGGGGCACTCTATCCGTCGACCCTCCCGGCGGTTCGAAGCGTTGGCGCGTTTTCGTACCGTGGGCGGTCGACTTTCGCGCCGTCGCTGAAGGGTCATGCCGGGTTGGCGCGTTATTCGACCGCCGGGGGTACACAAACGCGCCAACCGTCTGGGCTCTGTGTCGCCAACCGTCTGGGCTCTGTGTCGCCGACTCGCCAAACGCGTCGACCGTGCGACGGCAACCGTGTGTCGCCAGGCGTGCGGCGCCTGCCAATCAGGCGGTGTCGAAGGAGCCCGCTGGTGCAGACGCGATCGCCGCGAGCACCCGCACTGCGTATTGCTTGTGGCACACCAACAAATCTGGCAGATACGGATCGGCGTTGTTGTATATGAGATCGGATCCGTCAAGGCGTGAACAGTGCAATCCCGCAGCCGAAGCGACAGCAACTGGAGCGCACGAATCCCATTCGTATTGACCGCCGGAGTGCGCGTAAATATCCGACTGGCCCAAGATGATCGACATCGTCTTCGCTCCCGCGGATCCCATTGGTACCAGGTCGGCGCCGAGAATGCCTGCAAGGTATTCCGCGAGTTTCGGCGGCCGCGACCGTGACACCACAAGCCGCGGCTTGGGCGCGTTCGATGGAACAATTGAAGGTGCGGGTTTTGTGACGAGCACCTTGTCGAGCGACGGCAGAGCAACCGCGCCCACGATCGGAATGCCATTGGAAACCAGCGCGATATGCACAGCCCAGTCTTCGCGGCCTTCTGAATATTCGCGCGTGCCGTCGACGGGGTCGACGATCCACACGCGGTCCGACGCGAGGCGTTCGGCGGAGTCCTTGGATTCCTCGGAAAGAATCGCGTCGTTCGGGCGTTCTGTGCGCAAACGATCAAGGATCAAAACGTTGCTGTCGTGGTCGCCCTTGTCCTTCAGTGCTTTTCCATCGAGGCCATCGATCGCGGCTTGGGCGCGGATCTCCAGCAGCAGCTTTCCGGCTTCGCGCGCAACGCGGCCCGCTAGCTCAATGTCGTTCACGAGCGCGTCGCCGCGACAGAGTTCGTCAAGAGGCGCTTGGCGGTGCGGCGTAACGTGCCTGCATCGAGTGGCTTCACGAGCGTTGCGTCCGCATTGGCGCGCTTCGCTACGAACTCGTCGGCCTCGCGGTCGAGCAACAAGATGATGGTGGAACGGTCGAGCCGGCCCGCACCTTCTTCGAGTCGCAAGTCGAGCGCAACGGCAACACCACCCATATTGCCAATTTGGCTATCAAGGATCACCAAGTCGGGTGATTCGACAGCAACGGTCTTTCTGACATCCTGACCGCGCACGACCTCGATCACGGTTTGGCCAGTAGCGACAAATGCGCCCCTGATCGTGTTGCGAACCCACTCGGCATCGGCAGCAATTAAGACCTTCATCAACAGCGGAGGCTAGTTGCCGCCCGTCTACGGCTCCGAGCTGAACTTTGGCAGGTTTTGCGCGCGTGGGAGCGCCCGTTTGGGCGCTCCCAGAGGATCAGAACCGAGGTTTAGAAGAGGTGGGTGGCTACGGTGGCCAGCGTTGCGATGTTGTGCACGTCTTCGTCGAGCAGCGGCACGTAACCAACTGCATCGCTAGGGATCCTCGCCGTTAGCGTTTCGAGAGTCTCCCGTTCGCGGATTGCAATCTCACGAAAATCGGCGAGGTTGAGGATCGCGGCGTTGCCATGAGCCAGCGCTCGCAACGATTCGGGAGACTCCGAACCGAACTCAGGGTGGATTCGGTTCACGATCAAGCCGGCTACCTGCAACCCATTACTTTCGAGTCGTTGCGCAAAATACGTTGCTTCATCGACCGCATCACGGCGTGGCGTTGTGACCAACACGAAGGCCGTTGCGGGATCGTCGATTAACTCCTGCACCTTCGCAGCACGATCGCGAAATCCTTGTTCCATGCCTTCAAACGCCTGGAAGAATGCGATCGCATCGTCAACGACTTCTCTACCCACGACGCGAGACACCGTGCGCAGCAATGCTTGCAATGCGGCTCCTGCCAATTTCAAATACGTCTTGGTTGGCATCATGAGTAAACGAAACATCCGGTTGTCGAGGAGTCTCATCAGCCGTTCGGGTGCGTCCAAGAAGTCGAGCGCGTGTCGCGACGGCGGAGTGTCGATCACGATGAGATCGAATTCGCCACTTGTGTGGAGTTCATGGAGCTTTTCCATCGCCATGTATTCCTGCGTACCGCCGAGTGCTCCAGAGATGTTCCGATAAAAGCGATTGTCGAGTATGCGATCGGCGGCGGGCTCGTCGGGGGCGTGTTCGTGTACAAGCTTGTCGAAGGTGCTTTTGGTGTCGAGCATCAACGCGCTTAACGTGCCCTGAGCAAGACCGGAACGGGCAGGATCGCGGTCAAAAATGTTCCATGTTTGTTGATCGATCAGCTTCGGCTCATCGCTCAGCGCGTCCAGCCCGAGCGCGTCGGCGAGCCGTTTGGCGGGGTCGATAGTGACGACCACCGCTCGTCGACCGCGGCGGGCGGCTTCGATCGCGAGTACTGCTGCGGTGGTCGTCTTGCCGACTCCACCTGTGCCGCAACAGACAATGATCTCTCGTGTCGTCGCTAGGTTCGCGAAGGCGGTCATTGCAAGAGCTCAATCTGGTGTGCCATCGCGTCTGCAAGCTTGTTGAGCTCGGCGCGTCCGATTGCCGCCGTGAGAAGCTGCGGTAAATGGATTTGTGGTAGCGGAAGTTGCTCCGCGAGGCGAGCTATCTGAATCTCCTGCATCGCATGGCGGCTAGATCGAAACGCGACTGCCTCGATCGCTTGCGTGGATGTGGTGAGAGAGAATCCAGCTGCCATCAGACTCGTGATGCTGTCGGGCTGGTCGCGCAAGGGTGCCATGCAACCGTTTACGACGACAGGCCCAAGCGCGACTCCGGCGCGGTCTTCGACCGCAAACGCAGTCTCGATGAGTTCGTTGACGGGTGTCTCTTCGGGCAGCGTGACCAACATCACCTGGCATCTCGTCGCGTCGGTGAGCATCTCCACTACCTCGGTGGCTTGCTTGCGAATCGGCCCCACTCGGATGGCGTCGAGCAGCCCTTGGGCCGCGAGCAGGAAGGTAATTGCATGGCCCGCTGCCGGTGCGTCCACCACGATCAGGTCGGCGGCAGGCAGCTGTTCGAGCGACTTGATCTTGCCCAGCACAAGAATGTCCTTCATGCCTGGGACGGCCGTAGCGACCACATCGAGCGCTCCGGATTTTGCCAGTCGGTGTGAGAACCGTTTCATCCCATGCGATTCGAGGTAGTCGACCATGGCGTCGTCGGGCGCCAACGTGCGAGCAGTTAAGCGGTCATCGAGGTGCAGCTCGTCGTACTCCAAAGCGTCACTACCGAAGGCCGCAGCTAGACCCGATTTGCCCTCAACTTCACAAATCAGCGCGGACAGCCCCGCCCGAGTAGCAGCGAGGGCCAACGCCGCGGTTACCGTCGTCTTGCCCACGCCGCCCTTGCCGGCAACGATCACTACCCGCGACTGGGAGCAGAATTGGCGCAGCTCCATTGAGGCTGACGCTAATGCACGACATGATGAACTCCACCCCACTCCGACGAACAACTCTGGGTATCGCATTGTGCACATTGGGTGCAGTTGTGATGCTTGCCTCGCCATCGCAAGCTGCGGACGAGCTTTCAACGGGCTTCAAGGGTATCGACGTCGTGCAGATCCGCGGGTTGATCGACCCGCCGAACGCGTCGTTGTTGCTTGACGCCATTCATGATGCAGAAGTCGATGGCAGTACTGCACTCATTCTGCAGCTCGACAGTGAGGGCGTGGTTGATACCGATCCCGAACGTCTTGCTGACGCGATTCGCAAAGCCAAAGTTCCAGTCATCGTCTGGGTCGGCGAGGCCGGCGCCGAGGCTCGCGGCGGGAGCGCGCTTGTCGCTGCAGCAGCCCCGTTCTTGTCGATGGCGAGCAACGCCAAGTTGGGTCCTATTGCTCCGTTGCGGCTCGATGACAACGAGTCGATGTCTCGGGAGTATCTCAGGGATCTGCCGATCGATCCCACAAGAGTTTCGACGATTGAATCGGTGCGCTCAACGTCGGTGAGCGCGCGCAAGGCCAAGGAATCCAAGCTGGCAGACTCGATTGATCCCGTCATTGGTGAGCTCATCGTCGGCCTCGATGGCAAAACCATTGTTACCGCTGCAGGCCCTCAAAAGTTGTCAACCGCGGAAGTCAAAGGGTCTGGACGCGACGCTCGTCGGGAGCCCAATCAGCCGGTGCGATTTCGGAAGTTGTCACTCACGGGGCAGCTTCAACACACCTTGGGTGCTCCGTGGGCCGCCTACTTCCTGTTTGCCCTCGGCGCTTCGTTGCTGCTCTTTGAGTTTTTCACGATCTCGATCGGAATCGCGGGAGTGGTTGGAGCAGTCTGTGTGGCGTTCGCCGCGTTCGGATTTTCACATCTGCCGGTACGGGGATGGGCGATTGGGTTGTTGGTGATTGCGTTTTTTGGTTACGGCGTCGATGTGCAAGCTGGCGGCCTAGGGCCCTGGACCGCAATCGGCACAGGTTCCTTCGTCGCGGGATCGCTAGCCCTCTATGGCGGTTCGAGCGATCTCGACCCGTCTTGGTGGATCATCGTGCTTGTGTGTATTGGAGTCGTTTTGTTCATGCTCGCCGGAATGACGGCGATGTTGCGTTCGAGGTTCTCGACGCCCACTGTTGGCCGTGAGGGCATGCTCGGAGAGTTGGGTATTGCGAATACCGATATCAACCCCGACGGTTTGATTACGTTGCGAGAAACTGTCTGGCGAGCCCGAACCAATCGCGCGACACCGCTGAAAATGGGAGAATCTGCGCGGGTAGTTGCCGTCGAGGGTCTCGTTTTGGAGGTTGAACCGGAAGCTGGCGGGGCGAAGGACTATCGAGATCGCGGTGGGCACGCGACCGAGTCGTAAATATTTCTTCATTCACCTCTTTACGAACGGCGCGTCGGCCCGATACGTTCCGGCCATCGTTCTAACGGCATGTCGTAAGGGGAGTGAATAGTGGCGAGTGAATCACCAGCGCGCGCGAAGTTGTGGCAGTTGGATGCTGAATGTCGGGGCCCAAATGCGCGTACGTTCTACCCGCCGAGCCGACCGGAGCGCCGTGATGAACGCGATCGGCGTGAGCGGCGCGCTAAGGCAATCTGCGCCGCGTGCAGCGTGCGCGAAGATTGTTTGGCGTTTGCTGTAGAAACCAAAGAACAGCACGGGATCTGGGGAGGGCTTACCGAGTTGGAGCGGCGCGAGCGGTTACTTTCTGCCTGAACCGGCTGCCTAGCACACTAATGTTCAGCCGTGACTGAACCAGTTGAACCTCAACCACCGATCCATTTCGAAATGCAGATCCCAGAAGCCAACGCGAGCGGGGTGTATGCAAATTTCCTTGGGGTATGGCACACCGCACACGAATTCACGCTCGATTTCGCGGTGACCCAGCCGCCGTCGCTGGCACAGACCCAAGATGGGCAGACCGTCACTCGCGTTCCCTGTCAGGTCGTATCGCGCATCAAAGTCCCGCCGACGGTGTTATTCGATTTTCTGCGGACGCTCAATGAAAATCTTTCCAACTGGGAACAGAACTTCAGCAAGGAACAGTAATCGCTAGCCGAGCGCGGCCTGCTCAGCCCGCGGTCCCGCGATTCGATCGTCGCCTCGTCTCCGCGTGATCCCCGCGCTATCGAGTACCGCAACAATCGGCAGCGCGTACTTCCGGCTCGTTCCCAGTAGGTCACGAATGTCTGCGATGGTCAGCGTTTCTTTTGCGATGATCGCTTCCGCAACGACATGCTTGGCTCGATCCAGAGCAGACGTTGCGAAATAGAGGTCGCTGTGCTGTTCAACGAGCCCTTCTCGAACGAGCAGCTTGACGATTTTGAGGTCTACTCCAACGTCGGTGGGCGATGGTGGTGAAAACGGCGCAGCCTCAACCTGTTGGAGAAATGATCGACCTTCGGGTGTTTCGGATGCCTTGCCCAGATGGTCTTGTGAGCGAATTGTTTCGTGGTCGATGACCAAGTCGGTGAGCATCGCTGCGACTGAACGAAGCTTGCGTGCGTCGATTCCCACCGCGTTGCTGAGCTCAGCCAAGTTGGCGCCGGGTTCGTCGGGATGCGTCTCGTGGTAGGCCGTTACTGCATCATGAATCGATGTTGTCAGATGTTGCAGCGCGGAACCTGCGATATACGTATCGTCGATGTTGTGGATCGCTCCCGTCAGCTGCGATTGATGCAATTGGTGCTGTGCGGTCGTTGGGTCGAGGCCGGCGCGGCCGATTATCTGTTGGAGATTCAGCCACGGCGTTGTCGTAATGACCCCTTCGGCAGCAGTGGTGAGCGAGGAGTCTGGCGACCTCCAATGGTGCGGCGGGGCAACATCGGTCACGACCGCGCCGCCCATGACTGCTCGCCGGGCGGTCGAGCGCAACACCAGACGGTCGGAGGGCTGTAGCGCCAGGGGTCTGTCGAATCGCAGGCGCCCATACGTCCCAGTCGCGTCGAGGCGGCGCCATCGAGCAGTGCGTTCCCCGCTCCCGACGTGCACCGAAACGGTTCCTCGTGCGGGCAGTTCATGGGAGCCGGACGTTTGGAATTCGACGTCGACAACGTTGGTGGTGTGCCAGATATCCAGCCCTACCACCGCATCTCCGCGTTGCACCTCGTGATGGTCGACCCCTGCGAGGTTGAGCGCGACTCTTGTGCCTGGCGTTGCCGATGCAACGCGCGTGTGGCCGGACTGGATACTTCGAATGCGTGCGCTGCGCCCTGCGGGTTCGATCATCACTTCTTCATCGACGTGGAGCGAACCGAGGGTGAGCGTCCCGGTAACGACAGTCCCGGCACCCTTGGCTGCGAAAGCTCGGTCAATCCACATGCGTGGTCGATGAAGATCGACCGGTGCCGGCGCGCGTTCCAGGGCTAGTTCGAGTTCCGACCGAATGCGATCAAGGCCAAGGCCGCTCGGCGTGTCGACGGCAATGATCGGCCATTGGGCAAGCGTGGTCTCTTCGAGCGCATCGAGCAATTCCAGCTCAGCAAGCTCGAGTGTTTCGTCGTCGACCAACGCTGCTTTCGTGAGCGCGATGACGCCGTGCGCAATACCGAACAGTTGCAGTATCTGGATGTGCTCTGCGGTTTGCGGCATCACACCTTCGTTGGCCGCGACTACCAGCAACGCCACTTCAACCGCGCCAACACCCGCAAGCATGTTCTTGACGAAACGCACATGGCCGGGCACATCAACGAAGCCGACCGTGTAGTCGCCGAGTTGCGCGAATGCGAAACCCAAGTCGATGGTGAGGCCACGCGCCTTTTCTTCAGGGAATCGATCAGGGTCAGTTCCCGTGAGCGCGTGGATCAGCGTTGACTTGCCGTGGTCGACGTGGCCGGCGGTGGCGATAACCCTTGTATTCATTGACTGTTCGTAATCGACTGCAGCGCATAGACGAGGCGCGAGTCCTCGCTAGGGTCGACACTGCGCAGATCGCATACCAGATGCGAATCGCGTGTAAGAGCCACAACGCGGTGCTCAATGCGAAGTACTCGCAAGGCTTGAGCCGTGTTGTCGACGACGAGAGCCACACCCCGTGATGGAATTGTCCACCCTGGCAATGACCCGCCCCCCGCAGCCGCCTCGGTAATCACAACTGTGGATCCCGCGAGTCGACTGCAAATGCGACTTGCCCGTTCGTTGAGTGCGTCGAGTGGCTCTGTTGCCATCGACCACAATGGCAGGGATGAAACGTCGCGATTGAGGTAGGCCAACGCGACCGCCTGTAAGCCAGCGAGGGTCACCTTGTCGCAGCGCAACGCGCGCGCGAGTGGGTGGCGTTTAATGACTTCGATGAGATCTTTACGACCAACGATGATTCCAGCTTGTGGTCCGCCCAAAAGTTTGTCGCCACTGAAGGTGACAACGTGTGCTCCAGCCTCCAGGCATTGCCGCACTCCGGGCTCATCGGCCAACCAGTCTGGGCGCTGGTGCAGCCACGGCGTTTGTTCATCCAAGAGTCCCGATCCGGCGTCGACGACTACCGGCACTTCAAGCGTTGCGAGTTCGGCAATGGGTGTTGCTTCGGTGAATCCGATCATTCGATAGTTGGAGGCGTGAATCTTGAGGGTCATTGCGGTGTCTGCATTGACTGCATTCTGGTAGTCACCAAGCCGGGTGCGGTTCGTTGTCCCAACTTCCACCAATCGTGCGCCAGTTTCCGCGAGGATTTCCGGGACGCGAAATCCTCCACCGATCTCGACGAGTTCGCCGCGTGACACCACGACCTCTCGACCTCGGGCCATTGTCGCTAGCACTAGAACCACTGCGGCTGCGTTGTTGTTGACTACCAAACCCGCTTCGGCACCGCACGCCATTGCCAGTAGGTCGCCGGCACGGTCGTGTCGCGAGCCGCGCGTTCCTTCGACGATGTTGAACTCCAAGTTTGTGTAGTGCGCGTTTGCAGTCATTGCGGCGATTGTGGTGGCGCCTAATGGTGCACGGCCCAAATTCGTATGCAACAGAATGCCTGTCGCGTTGATGACAGGTTTGAGCAGGTTGTGACGTCGGGTTTGGGTCTGCGCCATTGCGTCGGCGACGACCGCTTCGCTGGACACATCCTCGCCGGCATTCGCGCGTGCCCGTGCCGCGCTGACGGATTGCCGAGCGCTATCGGCAAGAAATTCGTGCGGGAGCTCGTGGTCGAACACGATACGGAGCTGTTGAATGACTGATTCGACACTAGGTATGGCTCGCCGAGGATCACTCATATCGACAACAACCGTACAACGCGGCACTTGCGCCAAGATGGTTGCGGCGAATGTCGGCGTCGTGGCCCGGTAACCTTGCACAGTGGTAACGATTCGTGACGCAGCGACAGTGATGCTGGTACGCGACAACCCGCAACTGGAAGTGTTTATGTTGCGACGCAACCCGCAAGCCGTCTTCGGACCTGGCGCTTATGTGTTTCCAGGTGGCGCGGTCGATCTCGCTGATGCCGACGTTGCTGTCTCGGGTCGCGACGTGGCGGCTACTGACCGATTGATGAGCCGCGAGGGGTCGTTGCGGTGGTGGGCGGCTGCGGCACGGGAGGTATTTGAGGAGTCGGGATTTCTCATAACTGATGCGGAGCACCGCGGTGACTTGGAAGCGGCAAGGGCATCGTTGAATGCGGGAGAGTCGTCGTTTGCAGAGTTGCTGTTCGATCAGGACGCTTCTGTGGCGGGCGCCGCAATGTTCTTGTTTTCTCACTGGCTGACGCCTGAAGGCCAGCCGCGCCGCTATGACACTTGGTTCTTGCTCGCTCACGCTCCGGATGGACAAGTCGGCACGCACGACAATGGTGAGACGGTCGAGTCTGAATGGGTCCGCCCCGGCGAGATGCTGAGGCGATGGGGTAACGATGAAATCGAATTGATTTTCCCAACGATGCGCACACTCAGGGTTATGGAACAATTCGATAGTGCCCACGACATTGTTGGAGCCCTCGCAGCCGCGGAAGCTGAAGGCCACGCGAACGACCACACCTCACTTTTGATTGATGACGCTTCGGGTGAACGGGTCATGCTCGCACATGAGCCGCGCGGCGATGCCCGGCGCGGCTGGAAACAGCTTGAACCCTCCTGGCAAACAGATATTGACGTTCAACGATCTGAGTATGAACATCAACAACGATCGTGCGCCGACGAGAGCGTTGCCTGAAATGGCCGATCTGACACCCGGCGTTGCGTCCGCGCTGTCTCCCCTCGTGCGTCGCATTGTCGCACCGAATCCAGGGGTTATGACTGGTCCGGGTACCAATACCTATCTCGTAGGAATTGATGAGGTTGCAGTTATCGACCCAGGACCCGACGATGCTTCGCACATTGAATCGATTATCGGTGCTGCAATGCGTGAGCGAATTCGGTGGGTGATATTGACGCATACTCATCCGGATCACTGGCCCGCTGCGAAGCGGCTCGTCGCGCGAACCGGTGCCGAACTTTCAGCGTTTCCGAAGGCTCCCAGAGCCGATGCGTTCGACCTCAAGGTCGACCGCAAACTCGGCGAAGGCGACCTGATCGACGGCACCGAGTGGGGGTTGCAGATCTTGCACACTCCTGGGCACGCTCCGAATCATTTGTGTCTGTATCTTGAAGAGGAACGCTCGGTGTTCACCGGTGATCACGTACTGAACGGCACAACGACTGTCGTAAATCCCAAACGCGGCGGCGATATGACGGCGTATCTCGAATCACTGCGTCGGCTCAAAGCGATACGGCGATTGACGCGAATCCTTCCTGCCCACGGAGACGTGATCGATGCTCCCTACGACAAGCTCGACGATTACCTCAAACATCGTTTGGCCCGTGAGCGCCACGTTTTGAAGCTTCTTGTGAACGAAATGCGAATCAAAGATTTAGTCGCAGCGATATATCCAGATTTGATCGAAGAACTTGTCGAGATGGCGCGGCGCCAAGTGCACGCGCACTTGTTGAAACTGCAGTCAGAAGGCAAGGTCGTGGGTGCTTCATTTACTGGAGTTTGGCGCCGACTGTGACGTCGGTCACCACCTCCTGAAACGGACCAACAACGGGACGCGCTACTAGCTTCGCCGTATCCGAATGCAGTAGGAGCGAACGTGTCTGAGATCCTCGTAGCAAGTGGTGTGCGCAAGGTCTACCGAACCGGTGCCGAGGAGCTCGAAGCTTTGAGGTCAGTCGATTTTTCAGTCGATGCCGGTCAGTGGGTGTCGGTCATGGGTCCATCCGGATGCGGCAAGACCACACTGCTGAACTGTTTGTCGGGGCTTGATGACATCGACGGCGGAACCGTGCTGCTCGACGGCCAGGAACTTCATGCAATGCCGGACAGCGTGCGCACCCGCCACCGAGCTTCTTCGATGGGGTTTATTTTTCAGGCGTACAACCTGATTCCGGTATTCAGCGCAGTCGAAAACGTTGAACTTCCGTTGTTGTTGGCTGGTGTCGACGCAAGAACTGCTCGTGAAAAGGCCAGTGCAACCTTGGAACGCGTCGGCTTGGGTGGGCGGTTAAAGAATCGCCCGACCGAACTCTCAGGTGGGGAGCAACAGAGAGTCACTGTCGCGCGAGCCTTAGCTGGGAGCCCCAAAGTCGTGTGGGCCGATGAACCGACTGGCGCACTCGATTCTGAAACTGCAGGCATTGTGATGGGGCTGCTTGCGGAACTTAATCGTGATGGGTTGACCCTCATCGTCGTGACACATGATGAAGAGGTCGGGCGCCAAGCGGATCGATTAGTAACGATGCGCGACGGTCAAATCGTGCGCGACGACGCCATGGTGAAGGCCTGATTCATGCTCTTGGTGTTGTTGTTTTCGATTCCGTTCATCGGGATCTGCGTGCTTCGTCCTGTGCTTCGCAGGCTCGCACTACGAAACATGATTCGCCGCCCGCGAGAAACGACCCTGGTGATTTTTGGATCGCTGCTCGCAACGGCACTCATCACCGGATCAGCAGTGATTGGCGACACATTGACGGCATCCATTCGTCGGAGCGCCTTCACGCAGCTCGGTCCGATTGACGAGATCGCGGTTGCCTCCGGATTCGATTCTGGCAAACTCGTTGCCGAGAAGTTGCCAGCAATTGCGGCGCTAGATGGTGTTGATGGAGCGATGCAATTCGTGGTTGCTGGAGCAACCGTCACATCAACTGATACCGAACGTCTGACCGTTCCTAAGGCCGCGCTGGTTGAAATTGATTTCGAGATAGCCAAGCAGTTCGGCGGAGACCCCAAGGCGACCGGCATTGTTGGGCGGACGCCGAAGCCGGGTTTTGCCGCGATCGGTGAAGACGTCGCGGCCAGAACCCGAACCAAAATTGGCGAGTCCATCGAGGTTTTTGCCTATGGGCAGAACCGTCGGCTCAAGGTCGATCGAATACTGCCGCGCAGAGGCGTCGCCGGCTTTTGGACGCAGCGGGGACAACGTTCGAACAATGTGTTTGTTGCTCCCGGAACGGTTGAGGCGTTGTTCGCTCAGGGCGAGGTCGGGGTGTTTGCCGCACCTCCATCTGTGATTCTGGCCGTTTCCAACAACGGCAATGTCGAGACCGGTGCGGCCCGTTCTGATTCGGTTTCGGCAGCGATGACCAAAGTGCTTGGCGGTACGGGTGTTGGGGTCACGAAAGTGAAGTCGGATCTGTTGACCGCGGCTGACGATAACGGAAAACAACTCGGCCAGTTCTATTCGCTGATGGGTTCGTTTGCGATTTTCGCGGCCATTTTGTTGCTCGTCAATATCTTCGTGATGTTGGCGGAGGAACGAAAATCTGAATTGGGTATGTTGCGCGCGGTTGGGATGCGACGATCTGCGCTAGTCGGAGCGTTTGCGACCGAAGGTTGGCTCTACGCATTGGTGTCGAGTGCGGTGGGTGCGTTCGTTGGCGTGCTGTTAGGCAAAGGCTTGATGACGATCGCCAACCGTATTCTGAATACTGGCGCCGAGGATTTTCGGCTTTCGCTGGTGTTCACCTACAAGTTGTCGAGTGTGCAAACCGGGTTAAGCGCGGGTTTTATGATCGCGTTGGTAACTGTGGTCTTGACGAGCATTCGCAACGCTCGCTTCAATATCATTCACGCGATTCGCGATTTGAATGCGATCACGATGCGCAGGCCCCGTAAGCGGAGTATGTATCTGGGCGCCGTACTAGCCGTGTTAGGGCTGGCAACGTTCGCGGCTGGAGTTGTCGGCGGGGATGGCTATGGCATCATGCTCGGACCGGTCATGATTGCCCTCGGGGTTGGACCTTGGCTAGTTCGTCGTTTCGAACGCGACAAGACCATTGTTTCGTTGGCCTTGTTTACTTTGGCTTGGGGTATCGCGGGCTTGTCGCTTGCATTGGTTCGCGGAGCTGATTTGCAGATACCGCAGTTCTTTCTTCAAGGCATTGTGCTCGTGATGTCGGCGGTTGTCGTTGTCTCCATGAAGCAGGGATCGATCGGCCGCCGCGCGAGCAAGATTCTCGGTAACTCACTTACCGTTCGCATTGGTTTGGCGTACCCGCTCGCTCGTCGATTCCGCACCGGCTTGCTGCTGGCGATGTTTTCGATTGTGATCTTCGTGCTGGTGTACATCAGTACATTTTCAGCCATGTTTGCCAGCCAAACTGATGAGTTCGCAGCCAATGCGTCGGGTGGCTACGACCTGGTTGTCGATTCGAATCCGACGAACCCGATTTCCATTGAGGAATTGCGCAAGCTCAGCGGAGTGACGGCCGCCGCTGCGCTATTACCTTCTCAAATCGAGATTCACCTAGCGGATGACGATCAACCGGTGCTGTGGTTGGCGACGGGTTTCGATGACGCGTACGCGCAATTCGGCGGCCCAAAACTGAAAGATCGCGACGACAAGTATGCGACGGATAAAGCTGCGTATCTTGCCGTAGCCAATAATCCCGACCTCATCATTGTCAACGATTTCTTTGGTCGGCGCGGACCCGGGCCGCCGGCAACCACGTACGAAGTCGGAGACACCGTCGACATCTCCGATCCGATCACCAACGTCCGCAAGAAGTTCACGGTCGCAGCGCGTTCCGAAAACGATCTGTTGTTCAACGGCGGTCTTTGGAGTATCGAGGCGGCGCGCGAGATGGCTGGTGCAAGGGCGATTCCTTGGAAGTCGAATGTGCGCACCACCGACAAAGATGCTGCGATTCGATTGCGAGACGAGATAAACCGTGAGTTTCTCAATCGTGGTGCTGACGCAAAACGGATTCAAACCCTGGTCGAAGAAACTGTTGCGCAGCAGGCGAGTTTCTTTTCGTTGATGCGTGTGTATTTGTCGTTGGGTCTCATTGTTGGGCTCGCGGGCATTGGCGTAGTGATGGTGCGCGCGGTTCGGGAACGACGGCGCCAAATCGGTGTGTTGCGCGCGCTCGGATTTACCGACTCGTCGGTTCGACGGGCATTCATTGCCGAAACCGCATTCATTACGATTGAAGCAACTGTGCTCGGAGTCGCATTAGGGCTGGTTGGAGCTTGGTCGGTGACGCTGAGCGATCAGTTTGGCGGAATCGAATTCCGCGTCCCGTTCGCAGTTTTGGGCATTCTGATCGTCGGGACCGTTGTCGCCGCTCTGCTTGCGACCGCGAGCCCGGCACGGAGCGCGTCGAAGATCAAACCCGCGGTCGCCTTACGGATGACCGACTAAACGTCGGGAGCATTCGACACGGATGTGGCTGCCGCGGCGTTGATGAGATCGAGCATTCGCGCGGTGCAACCAGACATTTCGACGGGTGGCAGCAGTTCGGCCACGATGCGCGCCGCGAGATCACTCATGGCGATCGATGCTGCCGCTTGGGGCAAGGCGACCACAACTGGGGTGCCTTCGTCGCCGGTGCTACTCACTTCAGGTTCGATGGGGATTCGGGCCACGAGTTGCGCACCCGTGAGTGCCGCGAGCCTGCGACCGCCGCCGCTGCCGAAGATTTCGTGTTCAGATCCGTCGGGAGCAACAAACACGCTCATGTTCTCCACGACGCCCAGTACCTTGAGATAGCTGCGGCGCGCCATGTCGGTGACGCGTGCGGCGACTTTCTGAGCGTTCTTTGCCGGTGTCGTCACGACTAACAATTCGGCTTGGGGCAGGAGCCGCGACAACGCCATTTGAATGTCGCCAGTGCCGGGTGGCATGTCAATGAGGAGGTAGTCGAGATCACCCCAGACGACATCGGTCAGGAATTGTTCGAAGGCCTTTGCCAAAATGAGCCCGCGCCACATCAATGCGGAGTCTTCAGTGTCGACTAGGAGGCCCATTGAAACGACGCGCACGACACCAGTGCCGATGGAAATTTCTTCGGGCACGATCATGCCCTTGCCCTCAACCTTTTGGGCCTGAAGGCGAGCGGCGACACCCAGGAGCCTTGGAACAGAGAAGCCCCAGATATCTGCATCAAGCACGCCAACGGTCAGGCCTTGTTGCGCTAAGGCCGCGGCGAGGTTGACGGTCACCGACGATTTTCCGACGCCGCCCTTGCCTGACGCGATCGAAATCACGCGGGTGGTGGGACGCACGGCCGTGGAGGGTGCGTTTTGCGAAGCGTGCTTTCTGGCGCGTTGCATGAGGTCGGAGCGCTCGGATTGGTTCATCTCCGCATAGTCGACGGTGACCTCGCCGACGCCGGGCAAACCCCGGATCTTGTTGGAGACGTCGTTGCCGATCTGCGCGCGAAGCGGGCACGCGGCGGTTGTCAGCGATATGCCTACGGTCACATCGCCGTTGGCTGCTACCTCGATATGCTTCACCATGCCGAGTTCCACCAGCGACACCCCGAGTTCGGGGTCGTATACGCCAGCGAGGACGGCCTCGACTGCGCCCGGGTCGGGAGGCGGGGTCGGCAGCGAGTCGCTTCGCTCGTCGTTGTCCATGTTCATCGTCCGTTGAGCGTACTGGAGGGAACAACTCGGCATGTCGCGCGGTTGCACGCACTGCCTGCGGGAACGGGCCAGTGTGTCCGATAACATCCCTGTACTTGCTCTACGTTCGGAGGAATCATGATCACAGTGACTGAAACGGCCTCAGAGAAGGTCAAGCAACTCATCGAGTCAGAGGCCAGTGAGGCGCCGCTGTTTTTGCGGGTTGCCGTGCGCCCCGGCGGTTGTTCAGGTATGAGCTACGAGATGTTTTTCGACAGCGAAAAAGCTGAAGATGACATCACTCATTCCTATGGCGAAGTCAGCGTCGTGGTCGATCCAGCGAGTGCGCAGCATCTCACGGGTGCCACACTTGACTTTAAAGACGGTCTGCAAGGCGCCGGTTTCACGATTAATAACCCCAACGCGCAGCGCACCTGCGGTTGTGGGCAATCGTTCAGCTAGCTGTCGTGCCGGAAACCCGGCTTCAGTCGCCACGACCCCGCTCCCGCGGGGTCGTGTCGCGTGTGGCCCTCGTCATGTTGTGCGGCGTTGCGTTGAGCGCGTGCGCAAGCGACGCGAAGGTGTCGCCTTCGCCGACGCTGCAGTCCTCGAATTCGGCGTCACCGGGAACGACGACTAGCGCCCCTCCTGTTGCACTGAAAACGGTGGAAGCTGAACAATTGGGCGAGGATTGGGTCGCGACCGACGTCGTTGATCTCGAAGCAGTCGATGCCGCGCGCCGGAGTCGATGTACTCAGTGGGTGCCTCCCGGCGATGACGACCCACCGGTGCAAAGGGTACGGACAACGTTGCAGCGAACCGCGGGGCCGATACCGGTGATCGTGCTCGATCGGTCTCGCTTCGCGTCGCCTGATGCGGCCGAGAGCCAGGCGAAGGCGTATGCGCTGACAGCCTTCGCGGGTTGTTTACGCGTGACATTCGAAGGCGCGCCCCTGATGGCCCGCGATGTTGTGATCGAAGCGCTGAAACCTCAAGCACTAGGAGGCGCGCAACTGGGATTCCGCGTTTCAGGTGTGACGGGCGCCGCGCTTGAGATCGAACACCTCGTCGTCGAAACATTGGTACATGTGATTGGTGATCGTGTGACGGTGCTCACACTGTCTTCGAGCTTGCGGTTTCCATTGGAGGTCGCGGATCGTGCCGCGGCGATAGTTGCCGCGACATCGAATTCGTAGCTGTCACCCTGATGGTCGATGACATGTCGCAACTCAGCTTTGTTTGCAATGGCGAAAGTGTCGTGGTTGCCGTAGATCAAGGTGAAACGCTGTTGTCGGTGTTGCGCGAGCGACTTGGGTTGATGTCACCCAAAGACGGATGTGCGCCTCAGGGACAATGTGGATGTTGCACAGTGTGGGTGGACGGCGCACCGCGCGTGTCCTGCGTTACGCCAGCGGCGCGCGTCGTGGGGCGAGTAGTCACGACCCTTGAAGGCGTTGACCCCATTCGAGTGACGCGACTTGCTGACCGTTTCTTGGCTTCCGGCGCGGCCCAATGCGGATTCTGTACGCCGGGGATCTTGATGCGTTGTCTACCTCTCGTGGCGATTGACTCGGAGCCAACAGCCGTTGCGATCGATCGTGCGCTTGCGGCGCACCTTTGTCGGTGCACAGGGTGGAACACCATTATCGAAGCTCTGCGCGGCGCTGAGATCGGCGTTGAGCATCGCGATCTCGATCGTGCGTCGCAGCGCAGCATGTGTGAAGGCGGTGTCGCACAGTGCGTCGATGCTGACGCAGTTTGCGGGAGAGGTGGCTTCGCCGACGACACTGCGCCGAGAGATGCGTTGGTGGCGGTGCTCAAGCCGCTTGAGTCGGACGCCCCGTCTGTCAATGCTGCTGGAGCTGAATGGGTCATCGGTGCATCATTGTCCTCAGCCAAGAGTCAAGCCGCCAAAATTCAGGGCCGGCGCACCACTGCGCCATTAGTTCCTCCACTCGCCAACTTGCCACTACCTGCGGGAGGAGTGGCGCTTGCAACGTGTTTCGTTGAACCGGCGTATTTAGAACCGGACGCTTCATGGTGTGAACCGGGTGGCGAACCGGCATCGGCGGCTGGCAACGGCGGAGCCTTTGGTTCGAAATGCAACAGCATCGTTGAAAGTGCGGCCCGAGAACTTGCGGCGCTTACGGACCGTACGGTGCGCGTCGTATTAGCCCGAGAAGACGTTGTGCGCCTCGGCCCGAAACGGCCACCGATCAGCGCAACCGCAGTTTTGATCAATGGGGTCTGCCACATCTCCGGGTCGTCGCCGATGCCGCTGGTGGTGAGCCCGAACCCCTACTCGATCCCGACGCATGTGTCTTGGTCGTTGCAAACCATTGCAGGCCCGCCGGTATCTCACGAACAGCGAGCGCCTTGGGCGGAAGCCGCCGTGCTACTCGAAGGTGCAATTGAAGTCGCAGGATTTGATCGCCGAAAGAATCTTGACGAGCGCTCGCTCGAAGTGCTGCTCGACGTGTGCGTTGCTGATCCCAATGGTGGCGTCGCTGGCGTAGCTATTGAGCTGTCGGATCATGGTGATCGGATTGAGCACGTGCGACTTCGCGTGTTGGCTGGCGAGATTCTCGATGTCGCAGTGGCTCGGAGCTACTGCATTGGTGCAGTGCATATGGCCCTTGGTTGGGTACTTAGTGAAGGGCTGACAGTCGACGACGATGGTGTGGTGCAAGACCTCACTATTCGGAGTTTCGGGATCATCCGACCGAAACACATGCCGAAGGTCACCGTTGAGCTCCTGCCCGATCCCGGCGCGCCTCGGCGCGGTTCTGACGCGGTGTTCGTTGCGACTGCTGCGGCGGCGTGGAACGCTGTCACTCGCAGTGACGGAGATCGTCCGGCTACGTTTCCCGCGCTCGGATCGCGCATCGCTCGAACTATACGAAAATAATGAGGAGACATAGTCATGGTTGTTGAAATGCTCACTACGCCCAGCGCGCCTCCGGCAATGGGTCCCTATTCGCACGCAGTTCGGGCCGGCGATTGGATCATTCTCGCCGGACAACTCGGTCTGGACCCAGCTACCGGAACGCTTGCTGAGGGAGTGGAAGCCCAAACCCGTCAAGCACTGACCAATATCTCTGGCATTTTGGGAGACCATGGCCGTTCGCTGAACGACATCGCAAAAGCCCTTGTTTTCGTTGCTGATTTGGCCGATTTCCCAGTGATCAACAGCATTTATGCTGAGTTCTTCGGTGAACACAAACCGGCTCGATCCACGGTACAAGTTGCCGCGCTGCCCGCCGGTGGCGCCGTGGAAATTGAGGTCTGGGCCTACGTCGGCCCCTAAGAAAACTGGTAGGGAGAGATTTCCGGCAGCGCTACTCGGTGGGACTATTCCATCGGGTCTGGCCGAAGCGGTACCCCACGGAGCGGACCGTTTGAATCAGGTTCGCGTGTTCCTCGCCGAGCTTCGCGCGCAGCCTTCGCACGTGAACATCGACTGTCCGTGCGCCGCCGTAATACTCATAGCCCCAGACCCGCGAGAGCAGTTGTTCGCGCGTGAATACTTTCGCGGGGTGCGTCACGAAGAACTTGAGAAGCTCATATTCCATGTACGTGAGGTCGAGCGGTTTGTCGCTGATCATCGCTTGGTACGTTTCAAAATTTAAGACAAGTTCTCCGTATCCACCAGTTTCGGGGTCACTGCCGCGACCGGCTCGATATTGGAGGTGTCGAATCCGCGCCTCGAGCTCTTTGGGATGAAATGGCGACAAGCAGAAGTCGTCGAAAAGATTCTCGCGCTGTTCGAGCTCGCTGAGTTGCCCAGCGTTGATGAGCAGCAGCACTCCCTCGACCGGTGAGTCGCCCTTGCGCAACGCTCGACATATGCCGAATGCGTTTTCGGGATCTTCCTCAGCCACAATCACTGCGCCCGCCCAACCGTCGGCAGGCTCGACCGACATGGCGACGGAAGTGTTGGCAACCGCGATGTAAGGAATGTTCGCGAAATCGAGAGTCTGCACCAGCAGCGGCGGTGGTGGGTCGGGAAAAATGAGCAGCGGTTGAGTCATGTTGCGGCCGTCTACAAGTCGCCCAGGAAGCGCGTGAGCTCCCATGGTGTGACTTGTTGTTTGTACACGTCCCATTCGGCGCGTTTGTTGCGAAGGAAGTATTCGAAAACGTGATCTCCGAGGGCTTCGGCGACGAGCTCCGAATCTGCCATCGCGTCGATTGCTTCGTCGAGTGACGTCGGCAACGCTCCGATTCCGGCGGCAGATCGCTCATCAAGCGACATCTCAAAGATGTTGTTCATTGCTTCTGTTGGAAGTTCATAATTTTGTTCGATACCGTGCATCCCCGCCGCGAGCATGACTGAGAACGCAAGATAGGGGTTGCAGGCGGGGTCGGGCGCTCGATACTCAATGCGAGTTGCCTCGCCTTCGTGGTTGGCTTTCGCGGGCGGCACACGTACGAGTGCCGAGCGATTGTTGCGCGCCCAGCACACAAATACAGGCGCTTCATAACCCATCACTAGCCGTTTGTAGCTGTTGGTCCATTGATTCGTGACTGCGGTGATTTCCCGACCGTGGCGTAGCAATCCCGCAATGAACGACTGACCGATGTTGGATAGACCGTATTCGTTGCTCGCGTCGTGGAAGGCGTTCTCCGGTCCTCGGAAGAGCGAAAGGTGCGTGTGCATACCAGAACCGAATGCGCCCGCAATGGGCTTCGGCATGAATGTCGCGTGCACGCCGTTGGCACGAGCAACTTCTTTGACTACGAGGCGAAAGGTCATCACGTTGTCGGCCATCGACATTGCGTCCGAATAACGCAGATCAATCTCGTGCTGGCTCGGCCCGTTTTCATGGAATGAGTATTCCGTTGGTATACCCATAGCTTCGAGCGTCATGATTGTCTGCTTGCGAAGTTCAGTTGCAATGTCTTGTGTGGTCAGATCGAAAAAGCCGCCATTATCAAGTGGGGTCGGGTCGGTCTCGGACGGAAAATAGAAGTATTCCATTTCTGGAGATACGAAGAATGTGAAGCCGAGTTCGTGGGCTTTCGTGAGGTTGCGCTTGAGCACATAGCGAGGGTCACCTTCGAACGGCGTGCCATCGAAGTGCGTGATGTCGCAGAACATGCGGGCCACTGGCGCGTCGTCGCCGCGCCACGGCAAGAGTTCGAATGTTGATGCGTCGGGCCGCGCCAGCATGTCGGATTCTTGGACACGGGTGTAGCCCTCGATGGCCGATCCATCGAATGTCATGCCCTCCTCGAGCGCAACTTGCAACTCCGCGGGCGTGATCGAAAACGACTTGAGTTTGCCGAGTACGTCGGTGAACCACATCCGGACGAAGCGCACGCCGCGCTCTTCCACGGTGCGCATGACGTATTCGTTGCGAGGTTCCATATGCTTCACGATACGGACCCGACTGGTCTATCGCCGACTTGAATTCGTATGGGTAGGACCCCGTTCACACAGCGTTCACATTGGCGACACGACCGCGAAATGCCAGGTGACGAAGCTGATTGCGGTGCCAAGGGTCATTCTTCGCCTCGACACGGCGGCGAAGGGCTTTATAGGCTCGCACAACCTGACGACTGGTCACAGGCTTGGAAGAGAGTTTGGCGCCGGGAGTTTGGAACACGCTCGTACGAATCGGTTGAAGGAGAATCAACGTGGCCTACAGGGCTGAATATATTTGGATCGACGGCACAGAGCCGACGGCGAAATTGCGCAGCAAGACCAAAATTCTAAAAGACGGCGCGTCGCTTCCTATTTGGGGCTTTGATGGGTCTTCGACGAATCAAGCAACCGGCGACAAAAGCGACTGCGTGTTGCGTCCGGTGTGGTCATGTCCTGACCCGATTCGCGGCGGCGACGACGTGTTGGTGATGTGCGAAGTGTTGCTTGTGGATCTCACACCGCACCCCACGAACACTCGCGCCAAAGCGCAGGCGATGGCAGAGAAGTACGCGGACCAAGAGCCATGGTTCGGGCTCGAGCAGGAATACACGTTCTACAAGAATGGCCGTCCGTATGGTTTCCCCGAGAGCGGATTCCCTGCGCCACAAGGCGGGTATTACTGCGGTGTCGGCGCCGACGAGATTTTCGGTCGCGATGTCGTTGAGGCGCACACCGATGCGTGCATTGATGCGGGCATTGAAATATCCGGCACGAATGCCGAAGTGATGATCGGACAATGGGAATACCAGATTGGACCGCTCGGTACCCTTGAGGTGGCCGACCAGTTGTGGGTTTCTCGTTGGTTGTTGTACCGCATCGCCGAAGAGTTCGATGTCATGGCGACCCTCGACGCCAAGCCGGTGAAGGGCGACTGGAATGGTGCTGGTTGTCATACCAACTTCAGCACGAAAGCCATGCGCGAAGACGGCGGCTGGGACTCAATCATCGCTGGCTGTGAAGCCCTCGGCAAAGTCACGGCGAAGCACATCGCTGGCTATGGTCACGACATCGAAAGCCGCCTTACGGGTGCGCATGAGACTCAGCGTCACGACCAGTTCAGCTACGGAGTTTCCGACCGTGGTGCGTCAATTCGTATCCCATGGCAGTGCGAGATCGACAAGAAGGGCTACCTCGAAGATCGTCGCCCGAACGCAAACTGCGACCCATATGTAGTGTGTGGCTTGATGGTTGAAACCATCTGTGGTGCGCTTGCGTAGCTAACAATCAACCCATTTTCACCAAAGAAAGCCCCGCTTCGGCTGGGCTTTCTTTGATGGATCACGGCGGGCTTCGGGTCGCGCTGGGTGCTCAGCCTTGTTCGGGTCGAAGCGTGCGCAGCTGAGCTTCGCTCGTAGCATCGTCCCATGGCTCAACTGCGTATCGCGTGCGCACAGATTAATTGTGTCGTGGGTGATCTCACGGGTAACTCGGATCGTGTGCTGAGCGCGTATCAAGCAGCGGTTACCCAGACCTGTGATCTCGTTGTGTTTCCGGAGCTGACCATCACTGGCTATCCGCCAGAAGATCTCCTGTTGCGTGAGGCGTTTGTCGAGCAATCACTTGAAGTGGTGCAACGCCTTGCAACGCGGATTGGTTCGACGACTGCCATTGTGGGGGTTCCCCTGCGTGCTGATGGTGCGTTGTACAACGCTGCGGTAGTGCTGCGAGATGGCGCAATCGTCGGCACGTATCGCAAACAGTTGCTCCCCAATTATGCGGTCTTCGATGAGGAGCGCTATTTCGAACCAGGAACTGAGACCGGTCAGATTTTCGAGATCGCTGGTGTTGCTGTGGGTGTTTCGATTTGCGAGGACGCCTGGAGCGCGCAAGGTCCGATTGCAGCGCAGGCGGCGGTGGGGGCGCAGGTGTGCGTGAACCTCAATGCCTCTCCGTTTTTTCGCGGCCGCCTCGCCGATCGTGAAGCAATGTTGAGCGAACGTGCCCGCCGAGCGAACGTGCCGATCGTGTATTGCAATCTTGTCGGCGGGCAAGACGAGCTGGTGTTTGATGGTGCTTCGTTGGTTGTCGATGCCAGCGGCAATGTCGTTGGCCGAGCGCGCCAATACGTTGAAGATCTGTTGATCGTAGATCTCCATGATCTCGCAGCAACTCGCAAGGAAACTGTGCTGAACCCGGTGCATGAGGTGTACGAGGCGCTGGTGCTTGGTACGCGTGATTATGTGCGCAAGACCGGATTCACAGAAGTGGCTGTTGCACTTTCGGGTGGAATTGACTCCTCAATCGTCGCTGCGGTCGCAGTGGATGCCCTCGGCGCTGAACGTGTGCATGGGGTGCTGCTTCCTTCGCGATATTCCAGCGAGGGAAGCATTACCGATGCGATTGCACTCGCGGAACGGCTCGGAATTGAAACCGTCACCATTCCTATTGAAGCGGCACACGCCGCGTTCGAATCGATGCTCGCCGACACATTTGAGGGCACCTCCGCCGGCACCGCTGAGGAAAATATGCAGGCGCGCATTCGCTGCAACGTGATGATGAGTATTTCCAACAAGTTCAACTGGATGGTGCTCACTACCGGCAACAAAAGCGAAATGGCCACGGGCTACGCAACGCTGTACGGCGACATGGCGGGTGGGTACGCGGTCATCAAAGACGTACCGAAGACGCTGGTATATGAACTTTGCGAAGAGCGCAACCAACGTGCAGGGTTCGACCTCATTCCGCGAGCGGCGATCCAAAAGCCACCGAGTGCAGAATTGCGGCCTGATCAAAAAGACAGCGACTCGCTTCCAGATTATGCAGTGCTCGATCCGATCATCGAGGGCTACGTCGAAGATGATTTGTCGATAGCAGCCCTTGTGGCACTAGGCCACGATGAAGCCATCGTCGCCAGGGTGGCGCAGATGGTCGATCGTAACGAGTACAAACGCCGCCAGGCTGCCCCCGGTGTGCGGGTGACTCGCAAGGCGTTTGGCAAGGATCGGCGATTGCCGATCACCAATCGCTGGCCCGGATGATCCAGCTCAGAAGCGCAGTGCAAGCGGTTTGTAGGTAAGAGCCTTGCCTCGTCGGGGCGAAGCCGCCGCAAAAATGGCCCTCTACTTGACTCTCTGGTCAAGCTCTGCGCGAGACTGTGGGTATGACTGATTCAACTGTCCGTACTGCCTTTGCGCCCTGGGACCGCCGAGCGCTTCCTGGCTTGTTTACCGTCGAAGAGACCGCGCGCCGGGTCGGCAATTACCGGTGGGCTGAGATGAGACTGTTTGAGGTTCTTGGTGGCTGGGTTGCGACGGTTCCTGAACTCGACGTCAAGATGGTGTTGGGGCGGCACTGCTATCACCATGCGTGGCACGCGGAGCTATGGACCAAACGGCTTCCGGAACTTCGTGAGATGAACGTTGATCGCATGACAGTACCGGCGAATTCAGCGTTTGAGAAGTTCATGGATGCGATTCGAGAGCCAGAAGCCCCAGGTCAGACGATTGAAAAGCTGGTTGGTGTCTATCGGGTCCTCATTCCCCGCACAATTGCGGCCTATACCTACCACCGCAATGGCACCAGCGAAATCACTGATTCGCCCACGATTCGGAGTCTGAATCATGCGCTTCAGGATGAATATGCCGACTGGACCGAAGGCGAGATGCTGATCCAGTCGCTGCTGGATTCTGCCGAAAAGGTAGAACGAGCGATGCAACGTCAGACCGAACTTGAAGCGCTGATCCTTGAGGCGGGCGGCATCGCCGGCCCCGATAGCATCGGCAGTCAACCTGCAAACAATGGAGCAACGGTATGAAAAAGCACCTTCCCGAAGCCGAACTCGCTCGCGACACTCGATTCCGTCGTAACAAGATCGAAGATCAGATTTTCGACCCGCGTAATGCGTTGATGGGCACTCGCAATCTCGGGCCTGCAGCGATGAACTACGACCGACCCGCTGCTACCGAGCGAAGCCGTAGCTTGATGCACGGCATCTTCGTGGGTGAGATTCAAGCTCTCGAGGGCGCGGGCCGGACCTGCTTCGACTTTGATGAGACCGAAGCGCCATTCGCGTTGAAGCTCGACATGGCTCGTCAATGTTGGGATGAAAGTCGTCACTGCGAGATTTCAGTGAAGCTTTCGGATCACATGGGCACCGACATCGGTGAATACGGCGAGAGCACATTTTTGTATGCCGCGGCATGCAACACCGATCCGGTGATGCGGCTGTGTGGTGTCAATCGCGCGCTCGAAGGTTTGGCGATCGACGTGTTTTCTTCAATGAAGACATTCGGTGAATCTAGTGGCGATCCGATCCTCACGTTCTGCGAAGACTGGATGCTCGCCGACGAAGTCACCCACGTGAAGATGGGCTCTGACTGGCTGCGCAGGCTCACCGCCGATGATCCCGAGCGCCGCGAGCGCGCACTCGACTTTCAGCGCACGGTCGACAAAGTATTTTCGCTCGGCGGCTTTCGTGGTGAGCAAGAAGAAAACCCGATTCAGATCACTCGCAAGTTCCGCTCGCTTGCCGGATTCTCAGTCGAAGAGTGCGATGAACTTGCCGAGACTGCGAAGCAGGCAATGGAAGAAGCACGCGCGATGATCGAAATGGCGCAGGCAGCAACCGCTGCGGCGTCGTGACAATCACGGTCACGCCGGATCCGTTTCACCTCGTTCCCTACGACGCAGACGAAATTCGGTCGATCATCGAAGACTGTGCCGCGCAGGTTGATTTCCCAGGGGGAATCGACATCGCGCTTCGCATCGACGAGGGCTTGCCACACCCGATTCTCGGTACCAATGCCGATGTGGTCGATGGCGTTGCGCAACTGTTCGCGAGTGGTGGCAACTTCGAAGCCCGCAATAAATCCCGCACCTTTTCCGAAGTTCATGCGCGCGCTGAGATCGCCCACATGCTGTTGCGCGCTAAGGATCGCATCTCCGGTGGATTCGAAAGCGCCGCCGCCGATGCTGATCTTTCGCTCGGGGAACGCCAAGCGTGGGATACCTACACCTGGGGTCGGGTAGCACGCTTGGGTCACAACGTGCACCAACAGAAACGCATCTACGACTTTCGCATGCAACATGGTTTCAGCGACGCGTCCGACGCCGCATTCGAACGGCTTTGGGCTGCCCAATCAATGACCTGGGACGGTATCCGCGAGATTTGTGCAGAGACCGGCGCCGATGACCGGCCCATGCCGAAGACCCCTATCGATCTCTTACGCCAAGGCGTGTAGCCACCGTCGGTGGTCGAATAGCTCGGTCCTTGCACCGTCGGTGCCAATCCGCGATTACACGTGCGTGTCCTACCCATGACTGCTTGTGGAGGATCGACCGACGGAGAGCATTCTCTTTGTTGCTGAGCAACGCGATGCGAGAATGATCGTTGTCGGACACGGAGGTGCGGGGCCGGTGCGCGGTGCGATCTTGGGCTCGGTCGCCTACAACCTTGTGCATCGCTCACCGGTGCCGGTGCTGGTGGTTCCTGTTCCCGAAGACTGACGTTCCGTCTATTGGTCGCTTGGCCGTCTCACGCAAGGTCGTGGGCGCTAATGCTGTCGTAGAGATCGATGGTCGGCTGGCTCGCCAGCAATGGAATGGCCTCTCTGGCCATTTCAGCCATGACGAATGAATCGAGATGGCGCCGCGCTGCTGCGTCGTTCTCCCACTTTTGGATAACCAGAAAGCGGCCGGGCACAGTGGTGGAAACCACGAGGTCGACGTTGCGGCAATGGGTCTCGTGTCGGGTCATAACGATGTAGCGAGCGAGTGCCGCAGCGAGCGCCTCGATGGATACCTCGTTCGCATCGAACGTGGCGGTGAGGATCGAGATCTCGATTTCAGGAGCCGGTTCGAAGCTCTGGTCATCCATAAGTACAAACCTGTAATTCCAATAGTTTTTCGTCGAAACGGTGACCTCAGGAGAAGACTTTGGTGCCCTCTTGACAGCATCCGTATCGTACAAGAGCCAGATGGCCTAGGGGATCTCCGGAAACGGAGAGCTGGGAGCCCAAGGGTCCACGTCGTTACCGAGTACGAAGAAGGATCTCGCATTGGCCAAAGTAGGCGTCGACCGTGAAGAAGAAGACCTCGTTCGTTTGTATCTCACGGACATCGGGCAGTACAAGCTGCTCACTAAGGACGATGAGGTACGCCTTGCTCAGCTAATCGAAACGGGAGTCGCCGCGCGTGACGAATTGGCCGCAACGCCAAATGCGACGCCAGCGCGCAAACGCGAGCTTCGCCGGGTGGCCCGAGAGGGTGAAACTGCCGAGCGCACGTTTGTGCAGTCGAACCTGCGCCTCGTGGTTTCGATCGCCAAGAAGTATCAGGCTTCCGGATTGCCACTACTCGACTTGATTCAAGAAGGCAATCTTGGGTTGATGCACGCGGTCGAAAAATTCGATTGGCGCAAGGGTTTCAAGTTCTCGACGTACGCGACCTGGTGGATTCGTCAGGCGATTACTCGTGGAATCGCCAATACCGGCCGCACGATCCGTCTTCCAGTTCATGCGGGCGACACGCTTTCCCGGCTCCAAAAGGCTCGGAGCCGCTTGGAACTCAAGATGGGTCGCCCAGCCACCATTGCGGAATTGGCGATCGAATGCGAGATGCCTGAAGACAAGGTCTCGGAGGCGCTGCGTTTTGCCTCCGAGCCGTTGTCGCTCAGCGAACCCTTGCGCGAAGACGGCGACGCGGAACTTGGCGATGTCGTGCAAGACCCATCCGCAGAGTCGCCCTTTGAGATGGCAGCATCTGCGCTGCTCCCCGGCGAGATCGACAAGCTGTTGTCGCCGCTTGATCCCCGCGAACGAGACATCTTGAAATTGCGCTTCGGCCTCGATCGCGGCGAGCCCCGCACTCTGGAGGAGGTCGGGGAATACTTCAACCTCACCCGCGAGCGGATTCGTCAAATCGAAGCCCGGGCGATGTCGAAACTGCGGCACCCTTCGGCCGACACGGGAGCCCGCGACCTGCTCGCTGTCTAACGTCGTGACCAACTCAACCACCTGTCCCCTTGGCGCTGAACGGTGAAGCACCCGGGGGATTCGTGGTTTGCGGGGTAGCCGGAACTTTTTCGACTGGTGGGGCGTCCTGTTGGGGTGGTGCAGGTTGTCGTTGTACAGGATCTGGAGTCGGTTGTTGCGATGATGCCGCCAACCGTCGACGACCTCTACCGCGAACATTTCGCCGATGCTCGTGGGCTTGCTTATGCCCTCACGGGAAGCGCCGAACTTGCCGAGGATTTAGCGCAGGACGCGTTTCTGAGGGTCGCGGGCCGATTGCGGCAGCTACGAGACCCGCAAGCCTTCAGGGCGTACCTGCTGCGGTCTGTGGTGAACGGAGTGCGATCTCACGGCCGACATGTGCAGGTGGTGCGCCGTCATGATGAGCGAACCTTGGCTGCCGCGGCGCGCCCGACGCCCGATGAGGCCGAAATTGCCACCGGCCGGTTCGTGATTTGGGATGCGCTCCTACAACTCAGCGACAAGCAACGAACGGCGATCGTGTGCAGGTATTACCTCGACATGAGTGAACGCGAGACCGCGCGGACCCTTCGGTGCCCAGTTGGCACAGTGAAATCGACGGTGGCTCGAGGCTTGGAACAGCTACGAACGCTGTTGGAAACGGATGGCGAAGATGACTGACGATCTTGAAAGCTCGTTGGCAGGTGAACTTTCTGAGGTGGTGCGGTCCGCGGGCTCTCGCGGTCGTGAGCACTCGATTCCTCCCGAGTTGCACCGCCGGGTCGAACGACGTCGGCGGCGAGGTCCGAAAGCCGCGAAGGTTGTTGCTGCGGCGATGTGTGTGGCATCGCTTGGTGTGTTGGTTTCACGGGTTGATGTCAATTTGTCGTCCCGTAACGATCAACAAGCGTCGTCGGCGAAACCGACAATTCCCGTGGCGGTCGCAGTGACGCGCTGTGCCGGCACCGATCGCGCCGACGTCGTTGGGCGCGGTGGTTCTACGCCGGTGCCCTCGGGCTTTGAGTTGTATAGCGATGGTTCCACCACCGTGCTGGCGCCGGCTGGCTGGATGTGCGATCGTGCTGATACTTACGACAGCGCGGTGCTGCAAGTCTTCAAATCGAAGTCAGCGCTCGGTGAATCGGTGACGGTGCAGTACGCGCACGTGAATTCGAGCACTGGGATGTCACTGGTGTGTCGGGATTTCGGCACGTATGGTCTGAGCCTGGATCTCACGAAGGCCACGGTCGATTCATTCGATTGTGCGGCTACCGCGAAACACACAGTCACTGCAGTCAGCGACCGGGTGGCCCGCTTTGTTCGAAACTCGGCGGCTGAGCCTGCCGACTCCGGCCCCGAGGTGGTTACTGCGGGTTCGGTAATTCACAACCACCAACCGATCGACACTGGCCGTATCGCGCAGCTCACGTGCACCTTGCGAAGAGCGAAGGCGGAAACGATGTGTTCCGAGATCAGATCCGACTACGAGCAGCACCGCTTCTCCACGACGGCAACGTTGATTCCGAGATGGACCAAAATTCCAATCGCGGGCTCGACGATTGCAAATCGCGCTGTGGTCCTCGATGGAGAGCACCTACGGTTTGCGTATTCGGCGGCCGATGTGAGGAACTCCCTTGACTCAGCCGCGGTGTCGTTCCGCTCCAAAATGGAAGGATACGTACGGCAGCCCCTTTCGAATCGCGCCACTTCGTTGTTCAGCGAGGCGGCTGCTACAGCAACTTCAACGACGATTGCATCGGGCGCCAAACCGCAAGCGTCGGTGCCACAGACAGCACCGACGCTTGCCGCTGCGGTCGCGAATGCGTTATCGAAGACCAAGAAGTCGATGCGGGTAGACGGCGCGTTGGTCGATGATTCTGGAGTTGTATACGTGTGGGGAGACCGCGCGACGGTCAAGATTGATTCGTCGGGGAGCATCGTGTCGCTGTCGGCGCTGCCCAGCCCGTTACGTCAAACGATGAACGCCGTAATCG
>SXGS01569621.1_pt1 | contig 67569 bp, 67 predicted proteins | sample 3174681 | NCBI WGS metagenome assembly SXGS01 (sample SAMN11356861, study PRJNA531348) | freshwater metagenome | isolation source: freshwater sample F1-80 | place: China: Fuxian Lake, Yuxi | collected 2017-12-25
GACCAACCGCCGAGGGCACGGATGGTTGCGTGAATGCATGGGTCATCAAAATCGACGGCGCGATAAGATCCTACTTCACGCACGGCGCGTGCAACCAGTGCAAAGGCTTCGTCCGAAGGCTCAGCGCAACTCTCGCTGCTGTTCTGGCCCGCAAACCGACGAAGCTTGGCAGGCGGTGGCATGAAGTCTTGGGTCATGATGGCTTCGTCCATGGCTGCGCGCACGGCGTCCACCGGCAAATCACTGAGTGCGCGCCAATATACTTCCACAAGGGCTTCATCGACGTTGCGCGAAAACGCCGTACACAAACTCGCGAAGGCCATAAAAAATGCGCTGCGGTCTTGGGAGTGCATCAGTGTACCTCCAGGGCGTTTTCAGTTTTGGCCAGCCATGCATTGCCCACGGAGATCAAACGCTGCGTGGCGGGGCTTACAGGCTGCGTAGGGCAGGGTGTTGGGTTGTTGGCCATGGCAATGAAGTTTGCAATCTGCGAACCATCGCGCACGACGATGCGAAGTCCGGTGTGTTTGGTGCCGCTTTCGTTTTGGCCGAGGTGAAACGGTGAGCGATGGCAACCGTCGATGGCTTTGCACAGATCCTCGACGCTGTAGCCTTCGGCCATGCGTGCAGCGATGGCTTTCCACTCGATGCTGTTCGATTGCGGCGAGGGGTGCGCATGGGGATGAAATTTTCGATAATGAGAAAAGACCAACAACACATCCTCGCGCGTGTGCGCGCGCCTTGTGTTTGTTTTTTCTATCTCTATCTCTTTATCTATATCTCTCTCTATATATAGGGCGTGGAATTCCGAGTCGTTTGTGGAAACCTCCGATGGAATTCCGTTGGAAGTTTGTGCATCGTCCGTGGAATTCCATGGAATTCCGCTGGAAACGTGTTGAAACGTATCTTTTTGGGGTTCTTGGTTGTCATGAGGTGCATCGCAAGAGGGCAGGGGCGATGTTTCAGGCGTATGGTTCACTACGCGCTTGCGTTGTTTGTCGCGTTCGCGTCGTGACTTTTCTTTGCCGTGCAGGGTGTGTTCATCCCAATCGTGCAATGCGTAAGTGCCATCGATGCAATCAAGAAAACGAACATCCATAAGTGCTGTCACGAATTCATCGGCATCGCCTTCCCAGCGTGCGTAGGCGGCGATGTCTTCGGCGTCGTGGTCATCCAACATGCCATGTGGTGCGCGTTGCAAAACGCTTAACCATAGAAGTGTGAGATGTCCGACGGCAGCGGCTTCGTTGATACTTAAAGTTCGTGCGAGTCTACGAAATTTACGATGTCCAAGTGCTGATTCGTGAAGCGGGATCCACATGTTTTCTTTCCCCAATGAAACCAAAAGTGTTTAGCCAACCAGAGCTCTAGTACATGCGTATGGCGAGCTCTCGTAGCACGTGAAAGACGTCAGTTCAATGTATTTTTAGGAGCTTGGCGTGGTGGCCACAGTGCGCAGCACCATGATGACAAAGGCTACTTTGGGATTGCGCACGAAGAATAGACGAAGGCCCAACACCGCGAAGGGTGGGAGGGTCAACATAATCGGAACTTGAATGAGGAGACGGATCGGCTTAGATAAGTTCATAGGTCTCTAACCTTGTCTGTTAAGGTTCGTGGCCTAGGCGGTGGTGGAGTTAGTAGCTCCATCGCCGCCGTTCTCAGGTTTGCAGAAACCCGAACGGCCGTTGCTCTCTCTGTTGTACTTCCTCGGGATCGATGGGGCAAAAAAAATGTTTGAATTTTTTATTTTAGGAAAGACCAAGGCGTGCGAAGCATTGTTTGTCGGATTATAAATTCTGTTTTTGGCGCAATAATCTACGGGTAAGCATGGGGATAATTTTTACTAAATCTCCATGTTTTACTGAGTGGTAAAAAGACTGATTTTAGTAAAGAGAAAACCATGGGCTATGTTCTTGCGCTCATATTCCTCTATTGGCTCATTCGAGGTGTGCTTGGTGCATTTGGCCCATCCCTTGAAGTATTGCGTGGTAGGGAAGGGGAACGCAGGGTCCATGAAACGTTAACCCGTTGTCTTGACCGAAAAATTTATCACATGATTTCCGATGTCACGCTACCCACAGAAAATGGCACCGCCCAGATAGATCACGTTGTTGTTTCTCCTTTTGGTGTTTTTGTGATTGAAACAAAAACGATCGCGGGGTTGGTAATTGGTGGACATCACGATGCAACTTGGCGTGTGTTTTTTAGGAAAAGGGAATACCCGATGAGGAACCCGTGTTTACAGCAGAAGACTCATATTAAAGCACTGAAATCAGTGTTGCAGCTCCCCGACTATGTTTTTGTGTCATTTGTTGTTTTTGCTGGAACTGCAAAATTAGGGAAGAATATGCCCGACGAGATTTGTTCGCTCTATGATTCGACGGAAAAAATTACGCAATACAAAAAACAACGTTTTACGACGTTGGAAGTCGCGCAAATAATCGAAGACATTAAAAAAACGAGACTTCCCCCTGGTAGGAAAACAAATAAGATCCACGTCGAGAATATTCAGCGTATGCGGATGCAATGAATAGGATGAAAGACGCAGGGCCCATCTTGTTGATTCATGGGGTCCGGGTAGATCTTGTTGACCCCGAGTTCCGAGTTTACGACTTCACTTTTTAGATTGTGGATATACACAGATTAGCTGATGCAGTTCGCGGATCAATTTGCTTTAGCGCATGAATTGGGTGCGAAATAGGGTCCCGCGCATTTAATTGAAGTAGGCGCAATATGAAACTCGCCCCCGATGGTCGTAAGGTACGGCATAGAAATTTCGGGAGACCATGGGGTGTATTCGAACCAGTAGTTATTCTCAATATTAATATTTCTCCCAATGCTTTTGAGCTCAGGAAGCGTAAGAGCGTTGGACATGTAGTTGCTATAAAACTCAAAATCCCATTCGATATTTTGTAGATGTGAAAGGTCCAAATATCTGATCTTCCGGTTGTACCGTATGACAAGCTGTCCAGTGATGTTTACAAGCTGAGGTATTGAAATGGTTTCTAATGCTTGGCCATAAGAGATTTCTATGCTGGAGATTTTCCCTAGAAGGGGCAACGATACACTTTTTAAAAGTTTATTGTTCGATACTTCAATACTACCCGAGGTCATGTCTATTAGCTTTGGTGTGTCAATATTTTCGAGCATTGCATTCTCTTCAATCCACAAAAGACCACGAATTTCTGACAGTTCAGGAAAGCTTATGCTTTTGAGGTTTGTATAAGAAATCCGTGCTCCTGTGCCCATAGAATTAAGTTTAGGGAATATTATGCTTGTTAGCTTGTCGTTTCTAAAGATATCTAAATGGGGTTCGATTCTGTTTAATGCAGGGAGATTGATGTTTTGGAGGGCTTCGTTTTTAACTATTTGTAAAAATTGTGCTTGTGCAGTGTTGTCGTTTGTGATCGCGTTGAGCTTTGGAAGTGACACCGTCTGAAGAGATGTATTCCCTTCAATGAAAATATTTCCGTTGAGTACTTCTATCCCCGGAAGATAAATGTTTTCTAATGAAACATTGTCTTCGACACGGAAGACCCGATTTACACGGGCCAAGAGCGGTATCGAAATATTTTTTAGGGAAGAATTTTCATATATTGAAAGCCCCCAGTTGGAAGTAGAAGTAAGCTTCGGTAGAAAAATGTTTTTGATTGCGGCATTGTTGTCAATGCTGAGCCCTGAAGTTGTAAGCGAAGGAAGCGAGAGATCTTCGAGGAGTGCATTTTTACTGACGTAGAAACTTTCGCCGTTTGACGTGGCCGTCATCGCGAATTTTGGCATCGACAAGTTTTTGAGTGAGTCATTCTTGTAAATCGTCAACGATTTATCGGAGCTGTTCAATACAGGGAAATTGATAGTGTCCAGTGCTGTGTTGTTTGCTATATAGATTGCCCCATTGACTGTTTTCAGGTGTGGCGACGAAATAATTTTTAATGTTGTGTTACTTATTGTTAAATCGCCTTTGATTGTACAAATATTTGAAAGCTGATTGACGTTTGTGTCGGTTACAGAAAAACTTCCGTTGATCTTCCCACATGTCGTTAGTTCGCAAATATTGTCGGCACATAATTTGGTGAAACAGTCGTTATTGACATTGCAAGCCAATCCTTTACTGCAACTCCCGCACGACCCTCCACAGTTCACATCCGTTTCTGTTCCGTTTTTAACATTGTCGGTGCAGGTTGGGGCTTGGCACACATTTTGGGTACACACTTTACTTGAACAGTCGGCGCTCACATTGCAGTGCTGTGTGTCCTTGCACGTACCGCATATGCCGCCACAATCGGTATCCAATTCGGATCCATTCAAGATGTTGTCATTGCATGTTGCTGCTTGGCACACAGCGCCTGAGCATGAGTGGGTGATACAATCACTTCCTGTTGCGCATGAAAGCCCAACGGCACAGGCAGTGCACGTGCCGCCGCAATCGATACTTGATTCCGTGCCGTTTTGTGTTTTGTCGCTGCATGTTGGTATGCTGCAAGTATTGTTTGTGCATATTTTGCTAGTGCAGTCGTTGGCGTAGGTGCAATGCTGCAAATCATTGCATGCATGACAGGTTCCCCCGCAGTCGATATCAATTTCATTCCCATTCTGCACCAAGTCGTTGCAAGTCGGTTCTTGGCAAACGGTATTGGTGCATACTTTGCTAACGCAATCGCTTCCGTGAAGGCATCGTTTGCCGCTCCAACAGGCACTGCATGTGCCACCACAGTCGGTATCTGTTTCGGTGCCGTCCATGACATGATTGCTGCACGGCTGTTGTAGGCACAGGTGGTTCGTGCACAACTTGCTTGTGCAGTCATTGTCGGTATCGCACGCTTTCCCATTCCCACAGGGCGCGCATGTCCCGCCGCAATCGCTGCTGGTTTCTGTGCCGTTCAAAACGCGGTCGCGACAGGTTGGTACTTGGCATACGTTGTTGGTGCACAGCATGCTTGTGCAATCGGTGTTGGCGCTGCACTCTTTGCCATCGTTGCTGGCGCAACCCGAAATGACTGTGAAGAGCGAAAAGAATACGCACAAAAGAGCACCGTTCATTTTCATCGTATTGTCCTTCATGCACTGAGAAACGAGAGATTATAAGATGCCGCAATTGACGCGGGGAGTCTTAGCAGCATGAGAGGCATGTATTCAACGGAAGAATGTGTAGTGTCTCTATTTAGATAGTTCATAATTGAATTTTCTTATGAACGCCAATGAAGGACTACTATGCCCTGTACGGTCTAAAGAGCGGGCCTATGCCACCGATTGCATGCATAATTAGTAAAGCATAAGCACAGTGCTTATCTTGCTATTTCGCTTATATGTGTATGCATTCAATATGTTGGCTCAATCGCATGGGATGGGCACATGAATGTGGAAACTTACGCGGCATGATTTGACGCTTTTGTATATCGCCCTGCATTGTTGGTGCGTGTACGGAAATGCAAAGTAGAATACCCGGTGTGTTATTTCCTACCGTTTGAGTTCTGCCAACATATTGCAGAACAAGGCACCTTGCTCAATGGCATCATCCAAGGCCAGATGCGAATGTGGAAGTGCATCAAACCATCTTGAGGGCATATTTTTCTTTGTGGCTTTTCGATAGTCGGATTTCAACAGCACCATGGCAAGTGTTTTGATATCAAGCGCTGAATGAGAAAATGGACTCTCACTGGTAAAGCGAATCAAATACCAATACACAAAAAGAAAATCGTATGCTGCGGGATAGCCGACAAAAACAGGTATTCCCGGCAATTGTTTCAACCACACCAAATAATCTCTCATCGCGTTTTCGGGCGTTTGTAGGTTTTCTCTGCAAGCTTTCCACGCATCGGGTTGGCCTTGCCACCATTCCATGGTTTTGGGATCCGTCGTTGCATTGGGGATCGTTTCAAGATTCGCAGTGAAGGTTCCGATCAATGTTTTGTCGGCGAGATAAGCTGCTGAACCAAAACTGAGCATGGAATTCATACCAGGAATAGGTCCATCAGCTTCAATGTCAGTGCTGACATAGATTTCGATTTTATTTTCTTTCATAAAGTTTTTTCAACCTGACGTTTACCATGGAGATGATTGCAGCGACTTCTTGAGGGGCACCAACAAGTTTGGCTTTCGTGATATAAGCTTCCCAATATTTTTGAAGCTTTGAGAATCCTTGGTCATCTAGTTTGAATTCCGTAATCAGCGTCGTCTCACGTTTGCTAAAGACCGATGTCAGGCATGTTTTAAGCAGTACATCGTCCAATCCATGATTTAGGAGTTTGAAAAGATCGTAAAAATCTCTCATGCGCGTGTTGTTTTCTTTTTTGGCGACGGCAATTTGCAACTTCTCTGCAAAGATCAATTCACGAGGATAAGACAAAATTGAAAAATCAGGCCCCATCAACGGAGCATTTTTGTATCGTATTCTTTTCAGTGGAATACGAGTGGCTTCATCGACTTCACCAATCGCCATATCCATTTGCACTCGACCGCGCATTTTTTCGAGAAGAAAGTGACAAATGATACGAACACCGGGATAGTCCATGTCCGGATGAGTCAGGGATGATCCTTCGATTTCCCCCCAATCAATACAATCATCAACTGGCGTTTCCAGAACTGACTTGATGATGGCTGCCACTTCGTCAACCTGATTGCTTTGATGTTTGATGGTGAAATCGAGGTCTTTGGTTTTTCGGTCAGTATCAATCAGGTATGCGAGCAGTGCTCCACCTTTGAAAACAAATTTCTGGGCGAATGCTGATTGACTGAGTCTGGCCAGAAACTGTTCAGCACCAAATCGATTGATAAGGAGCTGGAATTCAAGTCCTTCCTGACGCGCAATGTTCAACAATTTGGCATGTAAGCTGGAAGCATTTTGCATAAATCACTCTTCTGCTAAAAAGAAGCGAACCTTATCTTCTAATGGTTTGCCAAGAACTTCGGCATACCGACAGAGCTTCTTCACATCTTTGTCTTTTCGTTTTAAATAACCCTTGAGCGCCTTATAGCCCACTTCTTCGGGTTGATATTTTAAGGCGTCGATTACTGTTTTTTCGATATTGTAAATTCGAACGCGACGTTTCCCGAATTTGAAAGTCTGAATACCGAGCGAGTAGCAATTTCCTTGAGATCTTAAAGCTCGGTATTTGGGATTCCTTACAACTTGGCTGATGGGGATTGTAATCCAGATTTTTCGTTCTTCTTCATCGGTGAGATCATAATAGGTCAATGCGGATATGCCGCTGATGACTGCCTCTGGATAAAGCGTACAGGCCGCAAGATATTTTTTGAGCGGATCCGTCAACCAGTCGAGGGTTGTCGCATACACGCCACGCTCAGTGCTAAAAAGCTCTTCCTTGGCGACCATGCGAGACAATACCATCGGGCCAATACCATGCTTACGGGCCTCTGCCGCGGTGATGAATATATTTTTTTCAATGTGTTTCAATATCTTGTTTTTTTCGCCCATGGACATATGTTGTTAATGTATCACATTTCTTTCTAGTTGAAACATTTATAACATAAACGTAAGCCCACACTATTTTACTCCCATGGGCCTGAAGGGGTCAGTGCCGGGGTCAGTGTTTGGCATGTAAGAAAGATGCGTAAAAAACCTGCATAAAGCGAAAAAGCCCAATGATTTCAAGCTATTCGGCGTCACCCGGTTTGTCTTTATCGGACATATTCGCCTTGCCAAGGTTGAAGTCGCGAGTTCGAATCTCCACTGCGCGACTTGGGCTAACGTGCGAGCGGTCCTGTCGGACCGTTCGCGCGAAGCCCGAGTAACACTTCGCACCCGCTCCATTTTTTCTCTTTTAATTTCAAGCACTTACGAATTTCTAAAAAATTTCCAAGGGCTGATTTTGCCTCGGGGCCAGTGTTTTGGGGCGAACTTCATTTTTTCGCAGTGTCGAAGAGTTTCAATAACCTGTAGCTGACAACTTTGTTGTCTAAACAGCCGATACTTTAAATATGAGCACAGCCCCAAGTGTTCAGTCTCTTTCCTCATCGGTCACGCAATGGATTTCGGAGCATTTGAAACCGATTCACGATGTTCATCATATTGAAGGTTTCAGCGATGTTTATCTCGTAACCCATGGCACGCCGTCGCAAAAATGTGTGCTTCGCGTTAGATCCTGCGAGGAAACCGAACGTATCACGTGTGAGTTGCGTTTATTGGCATACTTGCGTGACCATGGGGTTCGTGTGGAATGTGGAGTGCCGTCACCTCAGGAAGCATTGACGACAATTCAAGCCGATCAACCACATCTTCTTGTTCGTTATACCTTTTCAGAGGGACAAGGTCGTTTGAATGCACATTTGCGGACAGATCCTCATTATCGACTTATGTTGTCAGAAAGTGAAGGCTTTGGATTTACGTTGGGTTCGTTTCATCGTGTGGCAGATGAGTGGGTGAAATCGAACAGCGTATCTGAACGCCGTGGATTTTCTTTGGAACATATTCAAGAAAAATTTCCCATGGCGAAGCAATGTTTAGCACCGATTGTTGATGAGGTGCTTTTAGGAGAGTGTGAACAAAAGTTTTGGTCTTGTTGGCATGATCTTCAAGCGCTTAAGCTCCGTGATATCCCTTCAGAATTTGGTCTTTGTCACAGGGATTGCCACATGGAAAATACGTTGTTTGACAAAGAAGGAAACGCCACGTTGATCGATTGGGAAACCTGTGGCTTTGGTTTTCGAACATATGACATGGGACATTACGTGCTCGCGTTTAAACATGCATCGAAAGATGATTTAAACGCCTTTTTGCGTGGCTACGAAAATGGTGCGCAACGCAAGCTCCACGACGCTGAAGCGCTTGCTATGGGAAAAATGGCGGCGATGCGCGAAATGTGGGGTATCGCTTGCATTTCCTTGCGATCGGCAAAGAAACCTCTCGATGTGCAGATCAAGCAAAAAGATTATTTTGAAGAACGATTGAAATACTTTCTTAATGTGTGAGCACTTTTTTCTCCCTGCGATATGGCGTCAGTTTTGAATTGGCTGAGGAAGTCTTTGATGATCCTTGGGTGCTCACGTCGGTGGATCGGGGATTTGAATATGGAGAAGAGAGGCTTATTACCTATAAAGTGTCATGCGCGACGCAATTTAAGTGTGCCGGAGTACTGCAAAAGGGATCGCCGATAAAATTGTAAAAGTCGTTAAAAGTATTATTTACGGCGGAGGCATCTCCCGCCTCACCTTGATAACCATCGGAATCAGGATCCTCTGAGGTCCAACTAAAACATTTGTAAAAATGAGTGGTCCAATCTCGAGCCAAGCCAGTCCATGCAAACTGCTGGGTATCCACGACGCCATGGGCTAGAGGAAAATCGAAAATGGCCTTGGTGTTTGTAATTCCAACGACCGTCGTTCCATCTGGCCTAACGTAGGCTGTAGAAGGCCGAAGTACCCAATCCACATGCTCGCTGGAGCCCCCCTCTGAGCAATTAGGCGTGCCACAGGCGGTGCGTGCGGGTCCATGGTCTAAAGCGGCACCAAGCATCGCTTTGCATGCAAAACCAGCAGGACATTGAAGATCTGCGGCGCATTTTGCATCCGCTCCCTGAACAGCTGACGCGGCAGTTCCTTTTAAATTTCCATTAAAAGTAGCTGTAGTAACAAACATGGTCCCCTTCGAACAGTTCACCGTGATATCGTTCTTATTGTCTCCGTTAATAGTGCCGCTTCCCTGTTCCACTGCACAATTTTGGAGTGCTGAAGTGACTGTCACCTCATAAGCAGCCCCATTTTCCAAAGCGGCGGAGAAAGTAAAGTTGCCATTTCCATTTGCTGTCCCTTCCACTATCAAAGAGTTTCCTTCATTATTTGACAATTCCATCTCATAGCCTGCAAACAGTCCACTCACCGTGCCCCCTACGGTAAAGGTATTAACGGCACAGGTGACAGTTACATTCGCCACATTGGCACCGGTGATTGTTCCCGTTGAATTCGAAACCGTGCAAGTCTGGTCGGAAGGCTGTGTCAAGACGGTTACGGCGTAGGTGTCCGTGTCCAATAACGAAGTCGTAAAAGTGAAAGCGCCGTTTGAAGTGATCGACAGGTTATCGCCCCCGTTGTTTTGCAGAACCACGGTTCCGTTTAATCCCGTTACCGTGCCTCCTACCGAAAAGAGTTCCGTCATTCTAAAAGAACTCGAGACATCGTCTGAACAGGCCGTAAACAGAAAGAAAGAACAAAACAATAAGAAGAAAAGACGGGAACACTTTAAGGGGTTCATAAGCAAGATCCTGAGATGAAGATTTGAGACTCCAGCATAAATAGATTTGAGATATTGTCAAAAGTTGTGTACGGCCCTCTAAAATGAGCGTTCTTGCATCCATGGTTTAGGTATCGTGGATCCCGTTTTCCGGACAGTGGTTTAAACGAATGAACGAATGGTGCCGGGTATTCACTATTCAATAAGTCATGTAATGAGATGTGCAGAACTGCACATTGCAATACCCTGCATGATTGGCGGCATGATTGGGATGATGACCTGATGACCGGCATGATGAACCTGGAACTTCGCGATTCCAAACATCAACGCCGTGAAGTGCGTTCATGATTGGTGGTCTGAATCAATCGACGTAAGGGAAGATTAAATTAAATCTCTGCATAAGCCACGCTTTAACCAGGTAGCGTTCACCCACGTGCGCATAACTCAGGGCGTACGAACTTCGCACATCTTCTGCGGTGAGCTTGAATGTGTCAACAAGCCATTGTGCAACGCCAAGTTGGCCGTTCCCGCACGCACTCCGAAGGGCATCGTTGTTCCAATCTTTTGCATCTTTTGCGGTGAGTTTGAATGTGCCAACAAGCCACGATCAAGGCCAAGGCAACCATTCGCGCACATGTTACGAAAGATAAAGTTGTTCCACTGTTTCGCATCAGCGGCAGTAATTTGGAATCTTTCCACAAGCCATTTTGCAATGCCAGGGTGGGTTGTCTCCCTCAGGGCGCAGAACCAGCTTTTTGCCTCTTGTGTGGTGGGCTTGAGTGTTTCAACAAGCAACTTGGCATTGTCGATATCGCCATCTTTGCAGGCGTTGTTGAACAAGTCCAAAGCCACATCGCGGGGAATGGCTTTCCTTTGGATGACTTGTGTTAAAAGATCTTTGTTGCCAGGTTGCCGCAGCGATACTTGAACCGTGCGATTTTTAAGAAGACCTTGGTATGCTTCGGATGGGCGATAATCGACTGCGAATACGAAAGAACAAAACGCACGGGCATCGTTAAGGGGGAGTGGCGCAAACGCACCTTTAACTCTCAGGAGCCGATTCGTTGCGGCATGGGCTGCGCGATTCACCAAGCGGAACGCGGCCAAATCGGCGCGTTCTAAATGGGGCGCAACAAACGTATCGAAAACATCGTTTGGAATACTCAACGTGTAGCCTTGCGTGCTTATGCTGCTGGGAACCGTGCCCTTGGGATTTTTATCAGATGTTGATGACAAATGAGATACGCCTGCGCAATTCACTTTTAACGGACTGGATGCTGTTGTTGCCGCCGAGGGTAATGCCGCTGCCATGGGATACCTCCTTTTTTGTTGGGTGTGGGCCGTCAGGGTGAATAAATCCCACACGTTGCTGAATTTACAAGGCGTTTTTGCGAGCCCGCGATCGTCGAGGATCATGCCGAGGATCATGCCGCAAAGGATCAAGGATCATGCCGGGTATTGCAATGTGCAGTTTTGTACATCTCCATACATCTGGAAAAGTGAATACCCTGCACCATCTTCGTTAATGTTTGTGGCGATGATGCACATCGGGAACGTGTGCATGGACATGGGTGATTGGGGAATCACGCCGGGTATTGCAATGTGCAGTTTTGTACATCGCAATACATATCCAGGGATGCGGCGAATCAAGATCATCACGCGGGGTATTGCAATAGTCTGCGTGATTGGCGGCATGATTGGAGATATGTAAAACTGCACATTGCAATACCCGGCATGATTTGACACGGCATGATTTGACAGAATTCATGACAGATTTATTCCCTGCCGTTTAAGTTCTGCCAACATATTGCAGAGCAAGGCACCTTGCTCAATGGCATCATCCAAGGCCAGATGCGAATGTGGAAGTGCATCAAACCATCTTGAGGGCATATTTTTCTTTGTGGCTTTTCGACAGTCTGATTTAATGCGGTAGCTGAAAGTTTTTTTGCAAGTTTCAAAAAAGGAAGACTTTATCGTTTACCATTGCAGGAAGACGAATATTGTATTGCCCTGATCGATGATTACATTCAGTTTTACAACAGCAAAAGAAGGCATTCTTCGCTTGGGTATTTGTCCCCAGTTGACTGAGAACTCAAGGCATCGCTAAAAGGGGCACTCCTTGTCTAAACTGTCCACTTTCTAGATCAGCTCCATCTATCTCTCTTTTTAGAATTCATTCCCGTCACGGTTATTGAGATTTCTAAGCTCATCCGGCGTGCGTTCCGAATGAGGAAATCATCAAAATGGACATCCTTACCTGGTTGAATATTCGAATTTAAATGTTCTAAAATGATGAACCAGGTTGTTTAAGAAATTCAATTTCTTCGTGTGTTGAGCTGCGGTTGAGAATGAGGTTGCGATGGGGGAATCGCCCAAAACGATCGATGATCTGTTTGTGTTTCAGTTCAAAGTCGAGACTGCTTTCAAGGCCTTTTATACTGAATAATTGGACTGCCGCGCTATGTATTATGCGCGATTCACTGTGCATATAGGGCATGTACAAAAATGAGCGACGATTGACTTCAATATGTTGGTCAGCACCGCTGTGTACAGCCTCTTGGCCCAACGCCAGTGCCAGGTTGTCACACGCAAAGGCGAGTGCATGATCACGGTAGATATTTCTGGAAAATTGGTCCAATACAATAATTTCGGCGAGCCGTCCGTCGGGTGATTGACGCCATTGTGATAATTCGCATGTTTTTGCTTGACGATGAATGTCTTCAAACCGTTGCTTGATTAACGTATCGAGTGTGGTGTCTTTGATAAACCATTGCTTCGGCGTAAGTTCATTGAACCAAAAATTGAGAATTTCATGATAGGTCATCTTCGCTTGTTAGCATCATTTGCGGATCGAACCAATTGTAACTGTTAATTATTGCGATGAGGTGTGCCCTAAATACTTCGCCACGTAACATAGACAGCCATGATCAAAACAAAGATGGCAAAGTATTTGCGCAAGATCTGCGCCGGAACATGCTGCGAGGCTCTGGCGCCAACGAGACTTCCAAGCATTGCGGCCCCGGTGACTTGTGTTGCTAGCCAATAATTCACGTGAACATGGGTAATATGTCCTGCAAAGGCTGCAGAAGAATTTAAGGCAATGACCAACAGCGAAGTACCAATGGCCTGGCGCATGGGCATGTTGGCGAATAGTACCAAAGCAGGGACCACCAGAAAACCGCCGCCAGCACCGACGAGACCCGTGATCAATCCCACAACGAAACCTTCGAGGATCACCAGCATCTGAATATTTTGTGAGCGTTCTTTGGGCGCAGTCTCTTTGCGCCCGCGAAACATGCCGATGGCAGTCACCGCCATCATGCCGGCAAACATAAATAGGAGCGTGCGCCCCGAAAACCAATATGCTGCGCGTCCGCCAGCATACGCACCGACCATGGATGTGATTGCAAACAGAAAACCGGTGCGCCATGCCACGTTACCGCGACGTGCATGTTGCAACAGTGAAAATGCCGAAGTTGCACCAACCACCAAAAGTGATGTGGCGATGGCTTCTTTGGGTGGTAGCCCAGCCGCGTACGTGAGAATGGGGACCGCGAGAATGGATCCACCGCCGCCGAGGAGTCCGAGAGACAGTCCAATCATCAGTGCGAGTAACATTACGATCAACATTGTTCTGCCCTGCCTCGACGCAACACGTGCAGACGTTCAAGCCATTGAAAGGTCGCCATCGCAAAAAGCATGGCGGCGCTAAACACGACAGGGGGGAGTGCGCCCGATGTGACAGAAACGATGCCTGGGCCAGGGCAATAACCGGCGAGTCCCCAGCCTATGCCAAAAAGCGCCGAACCCATAAGCAGGCGAGGTGTCACATCACGACGTGTCGGGATATGAAAGTGTTCGCCAAAGATGGGACTGCGTTGGCGCATGATATAGCGATAAAGGATAAAGTGCACGGCAATGGCGCCGGCGACCACAAAACCCAGACTTGGATCCCAATGACCGCCGAGGTCTAAGAAAGCAATGACTTTGTTGGCATTGAGCATACCCGCGATCCCCAATCCAACGGCGAACAGCAGTCCGGACATAAAACTCGATACAACGACTTTCATGGTGTGCTCCTATGCAGCCAGCCCATGACCGACGCTGTCAGCGCGCCGGTTGCCATAAACATGACGGTTGCGATGACCGAACGGGTTGAAAAGCGTGTGAGCCCACAAACGCCGTGGCCGCTGGTGCAGCCGCCGCCCATGAGTGTGCCTGCGCCCACAAAAAGTCCCGCAAGTGCGACCATACTTAACGAGTGATCAATGGGTGTTTGCATGGTCGAGGGAGCGAGCCGCGCGAGCAATACACCGCCGACAAGCAAGCCTGCAACGAACGCGAGCCGCCAGGCTTTGTCCGATGTTGTTGGATCGATGAAGCCACCGACGATGCCGCTGATGCCGCATATGCGGCCCACAAGATAGAGCAACACGGATGCAGCCGTTCCAATGATCGCACCGCCGAGCAATGCCATACCGATGGATAGGATCATCGTGCTACCTCATTGTTACGACTTGCAGGCCAGCCAGACATTCCGCCTTGCAAATTGGTTATATTGGTAAACCCAAGTTCGCTAAGCAAACTACAGGCATTTCCTGAACGTTTCCCAGAGCGACACACAAGGAGCAATTGTTCATGGCGTGGCCACTGTTGCGCCTTTTCACTGAGTGTTGCCAACGGAACCAATTCGGCACCTTTGAGGTGTCCCAGCTCGCCCGTGAATTCATGGGGTTCGCGCACGTCGACGATGCGATATTTGCTGAGATCTAAGTCGGCACTGGGCGCTGCTTCGCGGTAGGACATTTGGCAAACCTCCATGGTTTTTGTTTGTTGGCCACAGGCTAGATTGGCAGGGACGGCAGTGTCCATGTATTTGGGGTTGGGGAGGTGCAGATTGGCCATGATCTGCACAAACATCTCACGTGTGACTGCCAGGTTAAGACGCGGATTGAACTTCTTCTCCTCGGCCACGGTCGTCACACGATTTCCTCGATAATCGTGTCCGGGATAAATGATGGTGCTGTCCGGAAGTGTGTAGATTTGGTTATGCACCGATCGATAGAGTGTGGCAGCATCGCCTTGTTGAAAATCAGTTCTACCGCAGCCGCGAATCAACAATGCATCGCCGGTAAACGCATACGTGTTGCTTGGGGTATGCACCACAAAAGTGAGGCAGCCACTGGTGTGACCTGGTGTTTCACGTATTTCAATTTCGTTCTCGCCCAAACTTAGGCGTTCTCCTTGGCGTGCGGGGATATCCGCACAGGTTACCCCGGCGTGCGTACCCAACAGGGTTTTAGCGCCGGTCTTCTCACGCAGTTTCCCTGAACCTGTGATGTGATCGGCGTGCACGTGGGTGTCGAGAATGTAACGAAGATTTAAACCCAATTCTTTGACCCATTGTAGGTCACGTTCTGATTGCTCAAACACAGAATCAATGATGACCGCATCGCGGGTGATAGGATCTGAGAGGAGAGCGGGTGATAGGATCTGAGAGGAGATAGGTGTAAGTCCATGTCTTTTCATCGAAGAGTTGTCGCACAAACATCTTTTCAGTCCTTTGATGAATTTTCTGATTCCACCTGGTTAGAGTCGAGCATTGAAAAAAGGATTCAGGATCAACACAGCAAAGTGAACGATATCCTCTACGAATTGAGTGTTGTTCGGATGGAATTGCGAATGCGCCGTTGTGAGGACGGCGGGAGGTCGCATGAATACTCTTTGCAGGTGTGAAGAATATCCCGCAGGCCTTCGCATTCGGCAGCACAGTGTGGGCAGCTGTCGACGTGCTTTTGCATGTTCGCGCAAAAATCATCGGCGAGATCGCCCTCGAGATGCTGCGAAAAGAGTGTCCGGATATCTGGGCAGTTTGGTTGCTGCTCGTAGGGTTTTTCTGCGAGCCACTGGCGTACCAGCGCCCGCGCGCGGTGGAGCCGGCTTTTTACCGCGGGAATACTTAATCCCGTGATGGCAGCCACGTCCTTGGCACTGAGATCCTGAACGTCACGCAAAATCATGATTTCGCGATACTCTGGCGCAAGTCGTTGCATGGCATCGTGTAAGTTGTTGATTTGCTCTGCTAAAGCGATTTGTTCTTCAGGGCCGGGTGTGTTTTCGGTGACGTTTTCTATGGCCGTGGTCATGTCTTCATGAAGCGCAGCCGCCGTTCGCTCGCGCTTGCGACGTTTAGCACACGCATTGCGCGCGATGGTGTAAAGCCAGGTTGAAAAGCTGGCATCACCTCGATAGGTCGAAATGCTGCGCGCCACAGCCAAGAGAACATCCTGCAAATTATCTTCGGCATCCTCGGGATGACGGCACATTTGCATGCTGTAACGATACAGCTGTGGTTGCACGAACGTGAGTAATTGCTCAATCGCTTGGGCATTGCCTTGCTGCGCTTGCTGAAACAGCTCGGAATCGACTTGAAATGTGTTCTTTTGCTGAGAGTGAACCATCGCGTTTTCGCCAGCCTACCTCGACACTAGAGATGTATCAGCCATACCGTGTTAAATGCGCGCCGGCTTCCTTCGAGCATGGCAGGAGAGACACGGTCACTGCATTCATAATGGTCGATTTGTTCAATACTCGCAACACCGTGATAGAGTCGTTCGATCTCTGAATGTGCAACGCTAAAGGGCGGTCCTTCATCGTGACCACCATGATAATCCAATGAAATCAAAAGAATCACAGTACCTACAGGCAATGTTTTTCGAAGATGCGTAACATATCGCTGTCGCATTTCTGGTGGGAGAGCGATAAGCGCTGCGCGGTCGAATACGGCGTTAACGTGTTCAAGGTGCTCAGATCCCACAGCAAACATATCACCTTCGAGTGTTGTTATATCGCCTGCGTGGTAGCGCACAAAGGGTCCATCTTGTTGTTGCACGGGCGTATGATTCATTTCGGCGTAAAGCCCCTGAAGTGCTTCAGGGGCAAGATCGACGCCGAGCACGGAGTAACCACGCTGTGCCAACCAAATCAGATCGTAGGATTTTCCGCACATTGGGACGAAAACAAGCGCGGGCGGTGGCGGGAACTTATCGACAAAGCGATGCAAATCGCTGTCGCCTTCCCTTTGATGCCACGGAGTGCGATTGTTGCGCCATGCTTCGCGCCAAAAAGCATTATTCATGCATCAAACTAACCGATTTGGTAGGGTATTGAAACCCAAAGTCGGACAATTCAAAGTTAACATTGAAAAGAGTTCCAACCATTCCCATCCGTTGTCACGCCTTTGTTGCTATCTGTCTATATTGCTGTGAAGTTTTCGCATCCTTTGGTGTTGAGGAAAAGACGGATAGATAAATGAATTTCATAAGAAAATTCCTACTCCTATGGGTTGGCAGTATAGAAATCGGCTGCGCCTTTCGAGCTGTACCTCGTAGTTTTCCAGAAGCTTCACCAGCATCACGGCACGCGGTAGAAGCGAAGCCTGCTTCTGTCACGCGCGCGTTACAGGAAGACCCACCACTTCCTGGAGAATCAACAGAACAATGGCCTGGACTTCATCCAGAAGCTCCTAAAGTGGATACAGGACATGACCATCATAGCCATGGGGCTTCACAACCCCTCTTTTCCTGCCCAATGCATGAAGACGTTGTATCCGATCACGATGGTTTATGCCCAAAGTGTGGAATGGAATTGGTACGCCAGCCATGAAGAGATTCATTTTATTTCTATGCTTCTTGAACACAACGGGTTGTCTCTCATCATCGATGATGGCCGATGTTCGACAGGTTCATGAACTTACGCGGATTGAAAATCTTCCTCGCGTTACCGATTCTCATATTGATCCCGCAGCCGATGAAGATGCAAGACAGTTGCTCAAAGAACCGCTTGATGCAGAAATTGCAGTGAGAGTTGCGTTGATTAACAACAGAGAGTTGCGTGCGATCTTGCGCGGGATGGGAATTGCGCGTGGGCATATGATTCAGGAAGGGCTTTTGCCTAATCCAACGCTGGAGGGTGAGATTCTTCCTGAACGAAATACTCTTTTAGAATTGCGCGTGGATTACGATATTACAAGCGCTATATTAGCCCCGATACGCGCGCGCGCAGCCAAGTCGGATCTCGAAGCCGCCCGTTACCGTGCTGCATCATCCGTCATCGATCTTGGATATCGTGTTCGCATCGCTTTTTATCGATTGCAGGCTGCTGAGCAGCGTTTGGCTATCGCCCAGCAAGTGCTTGATGGCTTTGCGGCAAGCAGGGATGCAGCAAGGGCAATATTTGGTGCAGGAAATATCGCACTCCTTGATCTTGTGAGCGAGGAAACGACTTATGAAAAAGCAAGGATCACCGTTGCTCAAATCGAATTAGATGTTGCAATCGAGCGTGAACAAGTTCAACGCCTTCTCGGTGTACACGGAAATGATACAAATTGGCGGGTCAAAAATGAACTTTCCACTGTTCCTGCGCAACCCACGATTCCAGAGGATGTGGAAACACGTGCGCTTGGATCAAGTCTTGATCTGATGGCGACGAAACATCGTCTCGAAGGACTTGCACGACGCGCAGGGATAACACGTGTTGCTGGGTGGCTTCCTGATATTTCTGTTGATGTTCACAGTCTTCATGGAAATCCCGATGATACAAATGGGTCGATCACAAATCGAGGTTGGCGTTTTGGTAGGGGGTTGACAGTAGGGATCCCACTGTTCGATCGAAAACAGGGGACTGTTGTTGCTTTGGAAGCTGAGTTCGATGCACTCATGGAAAATTACTATGGAATGGCTGTCGATTTGCGTTCAGCTGTGCGCGAAGCGCGTGGTCGTGTGACGTCGTCGCATGCACGTGCACGTCAATATCAAGAAATCATAGTTCCTTCTCAGCGTCGTCTCACCGAACAAACACTTTTACAATACAACGCGATGCAACTTGGTATTTTTCATGTGTTACAAGCACGTCGCGATCAACTCGATACGCAACTTGCTTACGTTGAAACATTGCGAGAGTACTGGAGCGCTGTTGCGGCGCTTGATGCACTGCTTGCGGGGCGTCATGTTTCCACGCGTACAGAGGCATCAGCAAACGGTATGCGTTCAAAAAGCGAGTCATCAAGAGGACACTAAAACATGGATCGACGGGAATTCATTCAGTACAGCAGTATGATGGCCGGTGCAGCATTGATCGCGCGTGTAGCCCCCGCGGAAGCCAGAGAGAACCATGCAAAAATTCCTCATCGACCACAACCATTTAGGAAAACTGCGGCACCTGGAGGGCAATTTGCGGTTGTAACGCCCAACGGCTCCACGTTGCCGTGGAATATTGTTGATGGTGTCAAAGTGGGGCACCTCATCGCAGAGTCGATCGATCACGAATTTGCGCCAGGATTGCGAGCGCAATGTTGGGGCTACAATGGCAGTACACCCGGGCCAACCATTGAGGCTGTTGAAGGCGATCATCTTAGAATTTACGTTAGCAATCGTCTTCCCGAACCTACCACCGTTCACTGGCATGGGGTCATTGTGCCCAATGGCATGGACGGTGTTTCGGGATTAAACCAACGCCCAATAGGCGTGGGTGAAACGTTTATGTACGAATTTACGGTTCGATATCCTGGCACTTTTATGTATCACTCGCATTTCGATGAAATGACCCAGATCGCACTTGGGATGGCGGGTATGTTTATCGTGCATCCTCGGCGTCCACGTGGCCCTCATGTTGACCGCGATTTTGTCATGATGACGCATGAATGGCGCCTTAATGTTGGTGCACGTCGTCCTGATTCAAACGAGATGAAAGATTTCAATATTCTTACCTTCAATAGCAGATCATTTCCTGGAACCGATCCGCTCGTTGTTGGTCGTGGTGAACGTATTCGTATAAGATTCGGGAATCTAAGCCCCATGGATCATCACCCGATCCATATCCATGGCCTTTCATTCATGCTTACTGCTACCGACGGTGGATACATTCAAAAAACAGCCCAGATCCCAGAAACAACTGTGCTCATTCCTACGGGGAGTACACGTGTTATTGAGTTTGTCCCTGAAGTCGTGGGGGACTGGGCCATGCATTGTCACATGACCCACCATATTATGACACAAATGGGACATGGGATCCCACAGATGATTGGTGCCGATACACGTAAACTTGATCAGCGTATGCAACGCATTATGCCAGAATATATGACCATGGGTACAACAGGCATGGGCGGTATGGGTGAAATGGAAATGCCCATTCCTCCGAACAGTCTTCCTATGCGTGGTGGTCAAGGGCCATTCAGTTACATCGATATGGGCGGCATGTTCACTGTGCTTAAAGTTCGCGATAATCCCGATGCAGCCGATCCCAATGGCTGGTACAAACATCCTGCAGGCACTGTTGTAGGCCCCGCCGATCCTGCACGCATGCAGACAGACGGTGTTGTGCCGCCAATCCAACAATCGTGATCGTTTATCACGGCTCTCTCTTCAAATATCGGTGTTGCGTAATCGCAGTGCATTACCAATGACCGATACCGAGCTGAAGCTCATGGCAGCTGCAGCAATGACGGGGGACAAGAGCAATCCCAAAAATGGATAGAGCACGCCTGCAGCAATGGATACACCAACCACATTGTAGAAAAATGCAAAGAATAGATTTTGTTTGATGTTGCGCATGGTGCTCTGGGACAAATGTCGTGCATGTGCAATGCCCAAGAGATCACCTTTGACGAGTGTGATGCTTGCGCTTTCCATGGCGACGTCTGTGCCGGTTCCCATGGCGATGCCGACTTGGGCTTGTGCGAGCGCCGGTGCATCGTTGATGCCATCGCCCGCCATGGCAACGATATTCCCCTGGGATTGCAATTGCTTGATGATGCTTGCTTTTTGTTCGGGGAAAATTTCAGCCATGACGTCGCCGATGCCAAGTATTTTTGCAACGGCGTTGGCTGTTGTTTGGCTATCGCCGGTGATCATGACAATGCGAAGGCCATCGTGTCGCAGCATGCGAAGGGCATTTAATGTGCTTTCTTTGATGGGATCTGCGACGCCAAGAAGTCCCGCCAATTTTCCGTCGATGGCGCAAAACATCACGGTTTGCCCATCGGCGCGGAGCTCCTCTGCATGTTTTGTAAGATGCGAATCGTCGATGCCCATGCTTTTCATGAGCGCCTGATTTCCAAGTGCGACATCATGGCTCTCGACCCGTCCCTTCACACCTTGGCCGGTCACGGAATCAAAAACTTCGGATTTACTTAATCCAATACCGCGTTCTTTAGCGCCCTTTATGATGGCTGTCGCAAGTGGGTGTTCGCTGGCACGCTCAAGTGAAGCGGCAAGATACAACAGGGTGGTTTCATCAATATGTTCTTCGGCAACGATGCTGACGAGTTTGGGTTTTCCTTCCGTGAGTGTCCCTGTTTTATCAATGACAAGGGTGTCCACCTTGCGCATCATTTCGATGGCTTCGGCGTTTTTAAAAAGCACACCTTTTGTGGCGCCCTTGCCTGTGGCAACCATGATCGACATCGGTGTTGCAAGTCCGAGGGCACACGGGCAGGCGATAATAAGAACGGCGATGGCATTGACCAATGCGTGCACCATGCGAGGTTCAGGTCCAAGCAATGCCCACACAACAAACGTTCCGATCGCAATCAGAATAACAATGGGAACAAAATAACCGGCCACGCTATCAGCAAGTTTTTGTATCGGCGCACGTGTTCGCTGTGCTTCGGCGACCATGGCAACGATTCGTGCAAGCAATGTTTCTGAACCAATTTTTTCGGCACGTATGATCAAACTTCCCGTGCCATTCATGGTTGCCCCGATCACGCTTTCACCGGATTGCTTGTGAATTGGCATGGGCTCACCGGTGACCATAGACTCGTCGATGTGACTTGCGCCTTCAATGATAGATCCATCAACCGGTATCTTCTCTCCCGGTCGTACGCGCAGGGGATCACCAACCACGACCACGTCCAACGAGACATCTTCTTCGTTGCCATCATCTTTGATCCTGCGTGCGGTTTTCGCTGCCAATCCGAGAAGCTTTTGGATCGCCGTGCTGGTGGCCTGACGTGCATTGAGTTCGAGCACTTGTCCAAGAAGAATGAGGGTGACAATCACCCCGCCGGATTCAAAATAAACAGGCACTTTCCCACCCATGTCTTGAAAGGACGCAGGAAACAGATCGGGCAGGAGACTCGCGACAAGGCTGTAAACATAGGTAACGGACACGCCAAGTCCGATCAGTGTAAACATGTTGAGATGTTTGTTTTTCAGCGACTGAATGGCGCGCACATAGAAAGGCCAAGCCGCCCATGTGCAAATGGGTGTGGCGAGAATTAGTTCGAGCATCGTGCGTGTGGGCATGGAGAGTATGCGAGAAATGGGATGCCCGGGAAGCATATCTCCCATGGAAATCACAAACAGTGGAATGCATAGAAGGGTTGAAAACCAGAACCGACGTTTCATGTCATGGAGCTCAGCATTCTCCTCGCCATCATTTGTCGATGAAATGATGGGTTCGAGCGCCATACCACACAAAGGGCAGGACCCGGGTCCGTTTTGAATGATTTCTGGATGCATGGGGCAGGTGTACATTGAGGCTCCATTTCATGCGCTCAATGAACATCCGGCGCCGGAGATGGGTTTATATCAGCTGTTGCAGAAGACGAAAACAATCGTGTCAGGAATCCGGATGCCAGCGTATAGGACAATGCAAATAAAATAAGTCCGCCAAAGAGTTCTTCTGGAAGTTGAAAGCGTTCTTGAAGAATGTCGGCAATAACGATGGTAAACACAAGGGTGGGTGTCATGGCACTTCCAATGCGCAAGCCATTTTCCCAAGGCTCACAAAGTCGATGGCGTCGATAGATCGCCACAGAAAGAATTCTTAACGGAATGACAATGATAAACGAAGCAAAAGCAATTTTGAAGGAGCCAAGCGCGCTACACGCCGACGGCCAACCATAAACGATTCCTTGCAAAGATGCTGATGCATGCGATGCGAGCCATAACTTGCACCACTCTCTTCAAAGAGCTGTTCAATACGTTCACCTAATTGGGCATCGTAGCACATACGAACCGTCGGTTTCCGCCACTTCCATGCCCAATAACCCGCACGGGTGACACGCATGGCACGGCAGTAAATACGAAGCGGGATTTCAATACTTAAAGCCCTCTCTGCATCGATAAATGCGAATCTCATCGATTTTCCTTGGCAAAGAAGGCCGTCGCTTTTTTTAGTACTTCGTGCTCCATACGAAGTTCCCGATTTTCACGTTCAAGATCAGAAATGCGCTTGAGATGATCTTGTTCTTCCAAGGGACGAGCATGAAAGTCGGTCGCAACCCATCCCGCAAGCGTTTTCGGACTCACCCCGTGGCGTGTCGCGAGAGCGGGGGTCAGTTTTGTACATCGCCATACATCTGGAAAAGTGAATACCTTGCACCATCTTCGTTAATGTTTGTGGCGATGATGCACATCGGGAACGTGTGCATGGGCATGGGTGATTTGCTCATGCCGATGCGGGTGACTGTGGGGCTCGCCGGGCGGATCGTTTTTCTGGTGCTCATGTTGATGGTGCATGTCATGAGCATGAAGGTGGTCGTGGTATAATGCGTCGTGGGTATGCAGGTGATGATGATTTTCTCGAAGAAGAAGAAATGCACCCGCACCCATCACGCCCATGGCAATGATGTCGCGCCATTGCAAGGGCTCATGCAGAAGCATGATTGAAAACAATGCGCCTACAAACGGGGCCATTGAAAAATAAGCGGCCTCACGAACTGCACCCACCAGACGGAGCGCAAAAGTATCGAGAACAACACTTAACCCGTAGCTGAAGCTGCCTATGATGAGAGCCCATGCGATGAACTGAAAAGAGGGGATTTCGAAATTGCTGATGAATAGGCCCAGCAATGTGTTGAAGATCCCTGCGATGAGCGTTTTGGCGCGCACAATGGCAAATGGATCTTTGACGGAAAGTTTCTGTGTTAAATTGTTGTCCAAGGCCCAAGCAAGGCATGCCGCGGCCAAAAGAATAAAGCCCAATGTGTTGGTGTTAAGTGCACCTTGTTTGTACTTGAGGACCACACTTCCAGCCAGGATTAAACATGTGGCCAGGGAAGCCCGCCATCCCAAATGTTCACGGAATAAAACAGACGCGACAATCACCGTAAAAGGCGCTTCCAGGTTGAGCATCAAAGAACCGGTAAGTGCTGTTACCCGATCAAGGCCAAAGAGCATACACAACGGCGCAATCACACCACCTAAAAAGATCATGCAGCCAAGCACACTGATATCATTCCGGTTAAGTTTGGCTTCGTGTGTCGGCGGTGTGAATGCCCAGTGAAGCCAAAGACCGACGGCAGCACCCAAATAGAGCAATCCGGAAAGAAGAACAGGATGAATGTCCTTCAGTAGCATTTTTGACAAAGGCGTCGAGAGGCCAAAAAGCGTTGCAGCGGCGAGACCAAACAAGGCTCCTCGAACACTATCTGAGTGGTGATCAATAATTTTCATTGAAGCGTGTTTTATTCTTTTATATGGCCGATTGGTCACTGAATGCGATATCACCCGTGTCAATTTTTTTTGTCGTTTTTAGGTATGCTTGCCAGTTGCCATTGAGAGGTGGCGTTGACGCGTATGGTGATGGTTACTTGCTGTTCTTGGGTACCTTTTTGCAGAATGATGCGTGTTTTGACTTCCGAGTTGCTGGCATAGGGACGCAAATGCGTAGGTTCTGCGATGAGCACGAAAGTTTCGTGGGATGACATGGACTTGAGGGTAGAGCCAGGATCAGGGGTGCCGGGCGCTGCATTTTGATAGGTACGCACAATATCCTGCGCAAGTTTTTGAACATCGGTGATTTCTGTGAGAGACTCGGCACGCACTTGAACGCAAGATAAAGGAGATGCGCCATTGTAACAGGGTACGCGATCTGTGAAGGTTATCAAACCCGTGCTTGGAATTTTTCGAGTTGATCCAAACATGTCAACAGATGTTTCGTCGGTAAACGATTGGGGTTGATCACGGTGGAATACCTTCCCATCCCAAAGTTTGATGGAATTTTCCCACGTGGACTTCATCATGGATATGATCATCTGATTCAAATTCATTGTCTTCAAGGCTTGTTGAACGGCCTGACGTTCTTGAGCGGATAGGTTTGAAGGGCGGGCGGCCATCAATGAGTCTTCGAGATCAGATCCCCTATGCGCTTTGTAATCGCCTGATCTGGAGACCACGAGATAGGACGTGTTCCCTTGGAAGGCCTTTTCCAGGATCGTGGCAAGGAACGGATTTTTTTGATTTCTCAAAGTAAATTTGTCGACGCGCCATGCAATCAATAAGTCGTTACCTTCGGCGTTTACCGTTCCTTTGAATTGAATGTCCTGGTTTTGGGTTATGCCATCGGGGGTGGTGGTGGTCATGCTCAACGTTGTTTGGTACTGATCACCCACTTGCCAGCCAAATTGCATGGTCACCTGATCATTCAAAGGATCCGAAGGCAAGGGATCCTGTTTTCCCCAAGCCAATGAAACAACGTTGCTTGGCGATTGTGGATTGAATGCTGCGTGGATCACAAATGGTTTTGCAGGATTGAATGTTTTGTCTGCGCAATACATGCTCCACTGCGCTGTGCCTCCTCGGCGTCTGAGCTCGTGCCATAAGCCTGGTGTGTTACTGGACGTGGCGGCTTGCAAACCTTTGAGGATGATATTTTTTCGTTCCTCGGCTTCCGAAAATCTTACCGTCATGCTGCCAAAACGGTTTTGAAGATCGTTTTTAATATTTTCTGTGCGTTGGGATATTTGCTCTCTTCGACGTTCAAGCTTGCGTTCTCGATGTGCGAGGGAAGCGTCTGCCGCTTCGAGTTGCTGCCTTTGTTGTTGCGTAGGACTTATCGCCAGAATTTTAGCCTTTTTCGCTATCAGCTGATCGCGTTCTATACCCAACTGACGTTGCTGGGACACAAAAGATGCCGTTTCTTTTTTCAAAGGATCCATCGATTCGGTTTGAAATTTCTCCACGGCTATTTCCAGCTGAAACATTTATAACACAAACATAAGCCCACACTATTTTGCTCCCATGGGCCTGAAAGGGTCAGTGTTTGGCATGTAAGAAAGATGCGCAAAAACCCCACATAAAGCGAAAAAACCCAATGATTTCAAGCTATTCGGCGTCACTCGGTTTGTCTTTATCGGACATATTCGCCTTGCCAAGGTTGAAGTCGCGAGTTCGAATCTCGTGTCCCGCTCCATTTTTTCTCTTTAATTCCACATACTTAGAAAAATCGATTTCATACCCAACGCCGTTTTTCGCCACAAGGTCAGTTGTGGGGTCAGTATTTCCACCCATTTTGAGTTAATCACGCCGGCTATTGGATGTGCAGTTTTGTACATCGCCATATGTATTCAGGGAGGAATGAAGTGGCCGGTATTCGCTATTTAAGAAGTGATGTAATGCGATGTGTGGAACTGCACATGCAATACCCGGCATTATTGGTTTTTATTGGTTTTATTGGTTTGTGTCTCGTCAGGTTTGTATTAGCATGTCACCATGCGTATCGCGGTTTTGTTTTTGATGGTGTTTGGCATCGCGGGCTGTTCCAAAAGTGACGACCCATTAACAGAAGATTGCATGTGTGATGGGCAACTATGTCCATCATCGCACGTATGCCGCGAAGCATCAGGCGATTGTGATGTGGCCGAAACCTGCACGGGTGCCGCCGCCGCATGTCCATCAGACGCTGCATTGGTAAGCGGCAGCTTCTGTTGGTCAGAAGCAAGCGCAAGCTATTATGCAAGCACATGCAATGGGACTGATATAACATGCACGGCGACGAGTAGCGGCACAGCTTTTAGCTTCGTAAAAGACGTCAACAACAGCTACATTCTCCCCGACTCTCACCCCTTATTCTTCTCCACAGTCACCACGTATGATGGCAATTTGGGTGGCCGTGCTGGTGCTGATGCAAAATGCCAGGCAGAAGCTGCCAAATACAATTTGGGCGGGATTTTTAAGGCATTTTTGGCGATTGCAAATCTTAACAACGATGGATATCTCGCCCCGCCGGACTTGATGGCGCAAGACTATTACAACTTGTCCAACACGAAGACTGTCGGATTTGATCAAGACAACGTGATTAATTACTGGGGCACCTTGTCGAATACCGGTACTTCATTCATGTTCCCCAACGGGAGTGCTGTTGAGGAGGATATGGTTTTCCATTGGGTAGGCCTCGATAACTTCTTATTAATTTACAACAGCCCCCCAAAAACCGATAGCGAGATCCGCACATGCGCTCAGTGGACATCTACCGGGGATGGCCGGGTGGTAACCCAAGAGGGGGCATTTACCACAAAGGGCTGCTCGAACACCCTCCCGCTCCTCTGCTTTCAAGTGCAGTAGCCTTGATAAGAGGTGAATCCTTCATCTGGTTTGTCACCGTTCATGTTAAACTACTTCCGTGACCCAGCAGCATCTCCGTTTGCTCTTTACAAAGCTTCGCAAAAACAGATCAGGGGCGCTCCTCGCGCTCATGGCCCTGGCGTTGTGCCTGGCCGCTTGTGATGACGAAGAGGGTTGGCGTTACGTGCACCCGAAGCGGTCATGATCACCGCCGCCAATCCATGGGAGAGCAGCTTTGGAGTTAGTTATGATCCAACGTTGCGCGTGTGGTTGGCAGATAAGTTTAGCCAAGCATTGGTTATTTTGTTGGGATCCGGTCACGAAGGATCGATCGCGGATCTCTATCACGATTTGTATCTCGCGGTTTCCGGCTCCCACGTCTCAATCTACAACACCGAGCGTTTTACCAATGTGCGTAGCAGCCCTGCGCAGGAATTTTTTAATGTAAACTGAATTTTTAAAAGGACTTTGCTATGAATTGGTTTCTATGGGTTACAATTTTCTTTGGCGTTGGTGTTTTGGCTTGCAGCAATGACAACACAACTTCAGGTCTGCATGGTGCCGGTAGCACTTTGGACTCTCTCACCACCGCGGATCGCACCGAGCTGTGCACATGGCTTATCGATCAAGGAAGTGTGGACGGCACCTGGACGTGTCAAAACAACAGCAATGCAAGCAGGTCTGAGTTGATTGCAGATTGCAGCGTCGATGGCTGGTGGGTGGATTGTGCGGTCGATGACGTGGTCGCCTGTGCGGAGTCGGCACCTGGGCTTTATTGCGGCATGTCCTCTACCGATACGCCAGCGTGCAATTCCATCGCGACATGCGTGTCAAGCTTGGCTGCACCGTCAAATGGTGGGTCCTGCGCGAGTTGTCACCAATAATGATGATGGGGTCAAACCGAACCTGAACATTGGTTACTAAATGACCATGTTTTGCTGAATGGTAAAAAGATTGATGTTAGCAAAGAGGAAGCCATGGGCTATTTTCCTGCGGTCATATTACGAAAAAAAACATCAAAAAGGTAGATCTTGGCGACGCATTGATCGATCAGATCCCACCGGGTGTTGCTGTTGCTTTTCTCGGTTTTCTGCGAAACCTTTCAGGGCACAGCCTTACACACCAGGCAGTGTTTAATTAACGAAAAATGTCGATACCTGGCACCCATATTCCACCTGCGCCGAATTGCGCTTGCTCCATGGAGTTGAGATCGAGGGAACGCTTCGGGTGACGGCGGTACGAGCGTCGGAGCTCGGGACAACGCCGCATCGACCGGCGCATTTCTTCAATTTCAAAACAAACGAGCATACACTCGCAAAAATGGTTAGGCGCCTCGCGTTTACGCGCATTCAATGGAGTACCTCGTGACGCAACGGCGACTCGCTCTCATGGGAGTTTGTGTGTTTGCTTCTTTGAGTTGTAGCGTAAGTGATTCGACGGGCGTTGAAGAGTGGTCGTGGATTGGCGCAGGCGAAGGAACGTATTGGTACGTCCCCGAAGAGAGTCTCCAGGCGATCACGTGGGATCCCTACTCGCCGTCTGACTACACTTTCATCGATGATCAAACGGTCTGGCACATTGAATATTACGACAATGGATATCTCGCTGGACCAGTCGTGGTGAAGTTCGAAGGATATCCACGCTCGTGCCAATATATGATTGGTTCGGTGGCTCCTGATGGTGAAGTGCATGTGTCCTTCACGTCGCTCGAGGAGATGCCTTCCATCACGACCGGAACCGGCCACATGGTGCGCGAAGAGGGCAGCTTTGCGTTCAGCATGCAGATGGCATCCGGAAATGCATCTGTCCAAGTCGCACATTGGGCGATCATGCGAAAATGCACCCCCGACCAAGACTGTTGGGACGACATTCCAGGTTCCGATGCCACGATTTCCGAGCTCCTCGCTTCCTGCGAATGATCTTAGCGCACGAGCTCGGTTGCGTACGTGGTTATTTCAAACTCGGGGTCATGTGTTGCGGTTTCTGTCTCGTTATATCAACTGGCTTTGAGCCACTATGAAATTAATGCATGGGTACATAATCCGCAACATCGCAACATATGACCCCGAGTTTTTGAACTGCACATTGCAATACCCGGCATGATTTCCTTGATTTCTCTAGTCATTTATCTCCTGAAAATTTCAGGAGATGGTTGTAAAATTGCATCTTTGGCGCGAAAACGTGCACCGGGAAAATCGTAGTTCCATAATAGGAATATAAAATAATGGCTTCTGGACTCTCCACAAAATCTCTGGGTACTTCGTTCGGTGTAGAGGGGGGGGGACACATCTTCCGCACAGACCACATTCCAGATAGCATCGACCTCTGTAGGGACTACGCTCGGTCCTTCTGAGCAGGCTATTCGAGATACCGTTGATGATCTCCTTGAACAGTCACCACGCTTTTTTCATGCCTTGTTAAGCAAGTATGTCGATAAAGGTATTGATGAACACCAAGCGCTTCTCGATCCAGAGATTAGAGCGTTTGTTGCCCAATCCGGCTTGCATGCTCGGCTTACCCATCGTCTCAAAGCATTGGATGCTGATGGTAAGACAGCAGTATATGCTGTGCTGTTTGCCGCGGATAAAGGGGATCGGCAATTAGATCATCTCCTCCAGAATTCCCCATACTTAGATTTTGCGCTAGGACAGGCGAAGCGTCTGCGTGACAAGTGTGCTATCGATCGGAGCCAGCATTTACCGCCAGAGTGTCCACTCTCTTCTAAATCTCGGACTTGGATGCTCACAAGCGGTCTACGACCCAATACTGTGGGTACTATCGCATGGACGCCGCAGTTGGCACATCACGGTTTAACGGCATTGATGATCGAGGAGTCACGGCGCTATGTTGACCCAGAAAAGCATGCAGAAGGTGTCCAGAAATTTGCGGTCACTAAATTTCGCGCGAGACATCATGCCTGGGAACATGTGAGCATCAGTCATGAAAGTCCTGGAATTGTTAATGTCGTTTTGGGAGAGGTTCCTGTATCCTGTTGTCTCTCGGGTGAACTTGTGGAAGGCATGGCCGACAAGGTTTGGTGCCATAGCGCATCTCGGCGTTTGTTGTCTTCGTTGATTGATCCTATAGCGCAGCGCCGTCGGTGGGTTGTTTCAGACGGCGTCCCGCTTGGTTGCCTCGGTGTTTGTGCCTCGGAGTATGATTCTCAATACTTAGCAATGGAAGCATGGGCAAGTAATAGGCCACTGGCTATGGAGGGTAACCTCGAAATTACAAGTCCAAAATCACTGCCTGAAGTTCTCTTGCGCGCAGATCGTGCACTTCTGGAACATGTATGTGAGGTTCCTCAAATTCGAGAAAAATTTGTGAGAGTTGAGAGACCTGCGTTGCATTATGCTTCCCGTGAACTTCTTGAACCATTGCCTTCGCTGCTTCTTCTTATTGATCATATTTTTAATGCGCATATTCGAGCTCGCAGTCATGATAGCGAATGATAAATTTTATCTAGGGCGTGTCATCATTTACCAACGCTGCCCCATTTGAGGCTATTTTTGGGCCTCACAATGATGACACGCCCTAGCATCGTTCTGCCCCATCTCGGCGCAATACGTGCAGACGTTCAAGCCATTGGAAACCGGACATGCCCAAAAACATGGAACTGCTGAACACTATCGCTGGTAGTGCACCCGATGTGATGGCAACAATACCTGGACCGGGGCAATAGCCCCCGAGTCCCCAACCTATTCCAAAAATCGTCGAATCAATCAGCAGGCGAGGTGTCACATCACGACGTGTCGGAATGTGAAAGTGTTTACCAAATATGGGGCTGCGTCGGCGTATGATATAACGATAAAATACAAAGTGTACAGCAATAGCGCCGGCGATCACAAAAGTAAGGCTCGGATCCCAATGACCGCCGATGTCTAAGAAACCGATCACCTTGTTGGCATTGAGCATACCAGCGATCCCCAGCCCAATTGCGAACAGCAGTCCGGAGATAAAACTCGATACAGCTATTTTCACGGTGCACTCCTATACAGCCATAAATAGTCCGGCCAGTGCAATCACACTTAACGAACGATCAATAGGGATTTGAATGCTTGCGGGGGCGAGCCATGTGAGTAGAAGACCGCCGAGAAGTAATCCTGCAATAAACGCGATTCGCCAGGCTTTGTCTTATGTTTTTGGGTCGATGATACCTCCAATAATGCCGCTGATACCGGATATACGGCCCACAAGATAAAGCAACAGCGATGCGGCTGCGCCAATGGTCGCACTGCCAAGCAATGCCATGCCAATAGATATAATCATCATGATACCTCATGCCTGTATTTTGCAGCTCGCGGGGTCATATGCATTCGTGGGGTCATATATTGAGATGTTGTGGCTTCTGCTTTGCTGTGTCAACGGCATTGATTTTAAATCTGTGCGCGTTTGCTTTGACTCGCCGTCCGGGTAGAAGAAAGTTTCATGACTTGATACACGTTTTTTTTGGGTCACTCGACATCGCATTTGCACGTGTTGCAATTCCTTTCATCGTTAATGATGAATGCCTTTTCATTATTGCATATTTTTATGCATTTGGCATTTGTGAGATTCATGCTTGCTTTAGAGCAACTTCCACAGACACATGATTTACATTGATTGCTATCTTCACTGAATTTTCCTAAGAAAAAAGGTCCACTGATATCTGACTTGCAAATCTTCTTGCATGTTTTTGCATTTACAATTTGATTGCTGGGGCAAGCACTGCATGCGCATTCTTGGCATCCATTGTCGGTTGTTGTGTAGTCGCCTAAAAAATACTGTTTTGAACTTTCGCAACTTGTTTTACATGCATCGGATGTAGGTGGATTTTCTGAAGGACAAGCACCACAAGCACATTGCATGCAACCGTATTCATCATTAATATATTTTTCTAAAAAATAGGGTGTGCTTTCATTGTGTTGGCAGATGTCTTCACAAAGGTTCATCGCAGGAGGTTCGTCACATCTTACTTTGAATGATGCATAGTCTTCTTGCCTTAACTTCGGAAGTTCGGCGATAAATTCATCTTTTGCTTTACTGTTAACGATAATGTTTTTGTACCAATAGTTCACTTTATGCGTCTTAAATGGGGCATCATACTTGTCTGAACCTTCAATAAAAAATTCTATTTCTGTTTTGTCTTTGGGATACATCCAATTAAATCTTGGAAGGTAAAAAACAATCGAAGTCTCTCCATAGAATGGTATTGCTATATTTGTGACTTTAAATGGGAAAGGGACCCCATCTTGCAATACTGTAATTTTTGCATTCTCAAATGATGTGTTTTGACAACTAAAACTAAATCGATCGCTTTGAAATAAAGCAGAGGAGAAGTATCCTGGAGGTGGCCACGCGACACATTCTGGTGTTTTGGGCCGTGGAGGGATGGGCTCCAATTTTGAGGGAACCCACCATATCGCACATGAAGCAGATGACCCGTTGGTCGCGTAACATCCTGTCCCAATCTCTTTCACTCGATTCGCAAGCAGCGCTCTTCGATGTCCGACTTCTTCGTTGAACGCGCTAGAATCATTGATGAGACCTAGAACTGCATACATTATCGAATATCCCATGTTGAGCGCTGAATTTTTTGCCCCCTCAGCTGCTTCTTCAGAATAGCATCGATAGGTGCTCAATATGTCATGGGACAAAGCGCCCAATTTAGTCATGACCTCTGCGGCCTTCAATGATTTTCTCGATAAATCAAGATTATTTGTCACCGTTGGAAGTCCAACCAATCGCCTGCAGATATTGACTTGTTTGGTCATGAACTCATGAAGGGGTGGATTGGGTGTAAAATCTTCGATGCATGAATTGGGATCACCTGCAATACTAGAACTTTTAAAATCACCTATATCAAAAAAGCAATGTGTGGTTTCTATGACTGTTTGCGCATCGCCTGTGTCTATGGGTTGAGTATCCAAACAAAAATCAGAGAGGGAAGAACTGCTTTCTTCTATTTCGTTGTGAATTTTTTCGATGTGATCTACGGCGCATGCTTGGATAAAATTAGAGCCACTAAGAATTAAACAAAAATAGATGTTTAAACTCAAAAATTTGATTTTATTCATAGCGCCTCCCCCTAGACCCTTGATGAAAAACAATAATTCTTAATGATATATTAACATACGAAGGGAATTCGTGCCGTCAGAAATCGGGAAATCGAGCCGGGCATTGTACATCGCCATATATCTTCAGGGATGTCGCGAATCAGGCAGAGGACGACGAAGCACACGGTAGTGACTCGAACAAAACATCTATCCATCTCAAAACAAAGAACGTTTCTCGACGAACTAAAAACACCAATACAAAATAAGCTTTCATCCTATTGCTGAACGAAATAAGTGCAAATGATAATTGGGCCAGCGGGCCGGCGGTGATCTAAAAAATAAAGAAGTGAATACCTAGGGTCTGTCGTCAAACTATCTTTGGGACCATTTTGCGCCTTTTTTAGTACAGCTTCATCGCTCGGGGTTCGATATATCGCACATGTCATCTCGCCCTCGGTCTTCGCAGTACAAAAAAAATCTCGAAAATGGTCCCAAAGATAGTTTGACGACAGCCCCTAGTACCATTCATTTCTGCACAACTCCTGCGTAACTTTGCCGATACACCGCGCACAATGGGATATACCAAAGTCGAGCGGTTCTTCGCATCCGTATCAAATCACAGTGAAAATCCGTTTAGCACGGTTCAGGATGTGCGGCGGGATGTGGTATGTACGCGGGATTGCGTTGATGTGAACAATCCCGGTAATTCTGGGCGAATTCCGCCGAATGCCCACCGTTTGATGGCGAATCCAGTGCTCAAAGAGTTCGTCGTCTCGGCAATCACAACGACTGTATTACATCCTTTTTTTGGTTCTTTAAGCATCGCACAAGCAGGATTTAAGTGGACGTCAGCCTCGAATATGACCTTGCGAGGCAGCCCTATCAACGCATGGCGCAGCGGATGCAAATGGGGCATGCAAGATGTCTTTCGTGCAGGCATTCAGCATGCGGTTAACCATCGGGGTGTGGCGGTCGACTTAACCGCATCATTGTGTGTCTCTTTTGTTTTTTCACCGTTAGAAAATGTGCGTCAGCGACAAATTATTAACCCACAGAATAAAAACATATTTGTTGCAGCGGGTGCCCTCTATCATGAACTGGGTATTAAACGTTTTTTCTACGGTGCGAGTACCTCTGCGATGCTTCAATGTACCAGCACGGCTTTGCGTGTGTTGTCTAAGCAGGACACAAGCAATGCGGACAGTAAAATATCAGAGACACAGAAAAATATTTTGATCCTGGGGATCAGTGGGATTTCAGGTGTTCTCGGAATGACAAAAGCCATTGGACAAACCAACGGCACAGCCCTGCGAACGTCGTTGAACTTTTTATGGGCATCCTCTAAAAAAGATCCAAAAATCGCGGCATCACTGTTTCTGCTTTCTACCGGATTTAATATCGCCACTATCCAGGTTTATATGAATCTTAGTGGAATGTATGTGCAAGCTGTTGCAGCGGCAAATCATTGACGAATGGTCTCGGGTATTACGATGACTTGTTCTTGGCTTTCGACTTTTTCACCTTTGGCATAGGCAATGCATTTTCGGTGATCCGAATGAGCGAGCAAAGCCACGCGTGATCTTCAAGATGGCTGTTATCGATCAGCATGGATGGCTTGGCACCGGGGTAGGGCGGTGCTTCTTTGTAATTGCCAGCGACGAATGTTTTTCCTGGTGATGTTACTTTGATGAAGATCTGATCGTCACAAATAAGTGCAACCACTTTGTTGTTGCAGTACAAGGCGTATTCACCAAACATTTTTTGTGCGCGAATGGTGGGCACTGATTGCAACTGGTCGATCACGTAATCAACAAAGCTTTGAGATGTGGCCATGGATTCAAGATATGTTTATTGCGGGTTGATGTCATCCTCGGACATATCATCGTGGTGCGTGTTCACGACGCGATTTTCGCGCATTTTTTACGCTATCACGATATCGGATGGGACCACGGAGTTCATGTTGTTCGTAATGCGTGAAGTTCCATGGATGTGGAGGAATTTCTTCGTGCGATGGCTGGAGGGATAGGCTGCTAAGTGGATTTAGCAGCGGGGCGTATAGATCAGGATCCGCATGGCTGATGGAAAAACCACCAAGCAATGTGCTGAGTTGAGCTCCACAGCGATTAGATTCGATTTTACGTTGTTCTCGTGCCACCCAGATGGCTGCAGTGCGGGTGATCGGGTCCTCTATTGCGGCAACCCGATGATTGGTTTTGCCCAGCGTGAGGCAGAGCGTGGGTTGCATGGAAAGATAGATTTCGCTGAATTTTCTGAGCTGTCTGTGCAAGACAGTCGAAGGTGATTTGTGTTTGAAGGCAATGCAAAAACGGGCGAGAGAGGGGCCATCAAATTTTTTGTATGGATAGGGTTCGCCATTGAAGGGTTTTGATTGGCGTATAAGAATATCTTTGCATGTTTGAAATCCCATCTCACGTACCTCACGTGCTTGATTTGCCGTGAGTGGTGTCATGGTGACGCTTCGTGATGGCTCAAGCATTTGATTCACGTGATCCTATTCCTGATACGGTGAGGTGTGACGCATGGGGATGCGACAGTGTGAAAATACACCCATCCTGAAAATATGGTTAAGTTATTTGTGGAGATGTATATTTTATGATCCGAGAAGCGACTGAAGCCGATTTTGAGCGCATTCATAGCATTGTGATGGCCCCAGAAACCAATCCATTTCTTTCGTTTGAGCCCATGGATTTGGAAGCCTTTCGACCCCTGTTTGCAGAAATTACCGCCCAGAGTCGTGTTTGGGTTTGGGAAGAAGAGGGCGACGTGGTGGGCGTCGTGCGGACATGCCGTGGTGTTCGCAGGACCGCGCATGTAATTTATTTGGGCACGCTTGCCGTTGATCCCGCATGGTCGGGCCGTGGTATCGGGCGACGTTTTATGAACGAACTTCTCATGCGCATTCGGACATGGGACGGTATTCGCCGTGTAGAACTTTCGGCAGAAGCGGATAATCCCCGTGCGCTGTCGTTTTATGAATCACTTGGGTTTCAACGCGAAGGCGTGATGCGCGGATGGTTTCGCCGTGCTTCGGATGATGTCGATATCGATGAAGTGATGATGGGGCTTTTATTGTACTAGACCGGTTCGTATTTAGAATCGAAATGCCAGAGAAGCACCGCCGCCGTTTTTCATGGGGATGGGTGTTATATTGATGTCTTCCCAGCTGAGTTTGCGCTTTTCCCATTCTTTTCGGGCTCGGATACTCTCCTGCATCTTGCTGTGTCCGGTGGTCGCAACGATTAAACCTGTAATGCCAACAACGCCACCGATGGCCATGACGGCGATGCCCACGGTTCTAATGGCGTCTTCATTGCTGGTTCCACCGTTACTTTCTTGGTTATCGGCGATGGAGGATGCAGCAATGGTGTATGTTGCACCTGTGATGGTCGCAGCGAGACCGCCGCCAAACATGATCCAACCTGCGATGACCTGGCCACGTCCGGCGATGCGTGGTGGCGAAGAAGTCCATGCGTTGTTTGGCATCGTGGATGCTGGGGTTTGCTCTGTTGGATTTGCAGTGGCAGTGCGTGGGGCGGTTAGCCCCACGGTGCATGCCGTGACAATGGCGAGGAATTGCGATGCAATGCGGGCTTGCAGGACCATGGGAACTCCTTGAAGAGTTTTGAAGTCATAACATGGTGAATTGAATGTGGATATACCTATGTATAATATAATTGCTATGAATTATTATTAATGAATGCATTAATACCGATTGCGAGCTTCGCGCAATGCAGTGAATACGCCTACCGGATCATCGCAATGTGTAAACGTACGCAATGATGGCGTTTCCACGCGTAAGAAGGGGTTGGTCGCAAGTTCGGTGGCAAGGGTTGCGGGTACGGTGGGGATATTGTCCGATGGCAATTTCTCAATGCGATTTTGTATGGCGATATTTTCGGGATCAATACTGATGGCAAATCGGAGATTGCGTGCCGTATATTCGTGGCCGCAGTAGATGAGTGTTTCCGGTGGCAGTGCCGCGAGTTTTTGCAACGAGGCATGCATCATCGCGGGGGTGCCTTCAAACAATCGGCCGCAGCCCGCAAGAAATAGAGTATCACCTGTGAATGCCGCGTTTGCATCGGCGTTGTAATACGCGATGGCGCCGAGGGTGTGGCCTGGCACATCGCATATGGAAAACGTCATACCCGCCATCTCAATGATGTCACCTTCACCCACCTCGGTGGTGGCGCATGGCACGCGGTTGTGACGGTGATCGTAGAGGGAGCATACCACGGGAAGAGGTCCTAATCGATCGACGATCCCTTGAACACCACCCACGTGATCTGCGTGATGGTGGGTGATGAGGATCCCCGCAAGCGTACGTCCTGCATGCTCCAGCGCCTGAATGGCTTTGTCTGATTCAGAAGGATCTACCAGCAATGCGTCGTTGCGATCTGGCATGGAAAGGAGCCAGCAGTAGTTGTCGGTAAGCATGGGGATGGGTTGAATCATGAGCCATGAACCTCGAAAAAATATTGCATGATAAAACCCGATCCACGGTTAATCAACTTGCAAGAGAACTCATATTCTCATTTGCTTTGAAAGTGAGCGCACATACGGGGTGGTCTAGGTAAGGACCGTGTTCACGAAGGAACTGTCCGACGCGTGCATATTCATCGGGTGTGGTATCGCGCTCAAGAAAAAAATCGACAAGGTCTTTGGGTGCATTTCTTACGTCGATGGTGGCTGGCAACTCGGTGCTGACGTAGCTTACGCCCAATCCAGTGAGTGCCTGTGCAATGTTCTCAGCGGTGAGTGAGTATTGCTGTGTTTTTGCATCCCCAAATCGTTGTTGGATCTCATGGATCCCACGCTCAGTTTGATGAAATACCCAACATTGGCCGCCTGGTTTTAACATCGCGCGTGCACGTTGAAGCTGTTTTTCTCTGTCTTTCATGTAGTAAAGGCTATGTGCAAAAACGATAAGGTCGAATGATGATCCAGATTCGAAGCCTTCAAAACCCGATTGAATGATTTCTGCGCGTGCATCTTCGGCAAATCGTTGTTTGAGTTCGTCAAAATGGCTGGCGTAGGGCTCTAGGGCAACGTAATGTTGCATTTCGGGTAAATGAACAAGCCATTCACGGTCAAAACTTCCGTCCCCCGCACCGACGCTGAGAACGCGTTGGATCTTATTTCTCGAAGTGAGGGGTTGTTCGGCGACCCACGCCAAACATGCTTTCCACTCGGTGCTTCTGCGACAGAACTCTAAAAAAACTTTTCCGTAGTCCATATTCTCTCCCCTTTTGCTCACACAGGAAATTAAGCTTGGAGGATGCTACATTGAAGGGGCAGGAATGAAAATAAATATTTCTTTTTATCTCGATTTTTTGGGCTTCTTTTCTTTGGGTACAGGCAACGCATCTGAAGTGATGTGAATGAGTAAGCAAAGCCATGTTGTCGCAATACAATGCGTATTCACCAAACATCTTTTTTGCATGGATAGTTGGCACCGATTTGAGTTGGTCCAAGATGTAGTCAACAAAACTTTGGGATGTGGCCATATACTACTATACGCATGTGGACTAAACATGAAAACGACCATCGTACATAAGAAGGGATTGCCACGGTGTTACAAAAGTGCAGGTTGACGCAATCGCAGGGCATTGCCAATCACCGATACCGAGCTGAAGCTCATTGCGGCAGCCGCAATGACGGGGGATAAGAGTATTCCAAAAAATGGGTAGAGTACGCCAGCCGCAATCGACACACCCATCATGTTATAGAAAAATGCGAAAAATAAGTTTTGTTTGATATTTCGCATGGTTCTTTGAGACAGGCGACGCGCATGGATGATGCCCATGAGATCGCCTTTGATGAGTGTGATGCTTGCACTTTCCATGGCGACGTCTGTACCAGTGCCCATGGCAATACCTACCTGTGCTTGAGCGAGCGCAGGTGCATCGTTGATCCCATCGCCGGCCATGGCAACGATACTCCCATTCGATTGCAATTGCTTGATTGTGTTTGTCTTTTGATTCGGAAGAATTTCGGCCATGACGCTATTTATGCCAAGTTTTTTTGCAACCGCCAAAGCCGTGGTTTTGCTATCGCCGGTCATCATGACAAGATGAATGCCATCCTGCTGTAATATGCGTATGGCTTTTAATGTGCTTTCTTTGATGGGATCTGCCACGGCAAGAAGGCCCGTACATTTTCCATCAATGGCACAAAACACCACTGTTTCTCCGTTGATGCGAAGATCTTCCGCACGTGCGTCCAAGTGTAATGTCTTTATGCCAAGCCTTTCCATGAAGGTACGATTTCCAAGTGCAACTTCGTGACCATCGACCCGACCCTTCACGCCTTCACCTGTTGTGGAATCAAACTCATCCGCCTTGTTCACTGCAATGCCTAACTCATCGGCGCCTCTTACAATAGCCATCGCAAGAGGGTGCTCACTACCGCGTTCAAGCGTGGCTGCAAGACGTAGAAGCGTGTTCTCGTCGATGCCTGTTTCTGCAATGACACTGACGAGTTTTGGCTTTCCTTCTGTGAGTGTGCCCGTTTTGTCCATGACAAGTGTATCTACCTTGCGCATCATTTCGATGGCTTCGGCATTTTTGAAAAGAACACCCATCGAGGCTCCATTGCCCGTCGCGACCATAATAGATATTGGTGTGGCGAGTCCTAGAGCACATGGACAGGCGATGATGAGCACAGCGATTGCATTGATGAGGGCATGTGCCATACGCGGCTCAGGTCCAAGGATCGCCCAGATCACGAAAGTTCCTATCGCGATGAGAATAACAATTGGAACGAAGTACCCAGCCACACTATCTGCGAGTTTTTGGATGGGTGCGCGACTGCGTTGTGCCTCTGCGACCATCGCAATGATCCGTGAGAGCAATGTTTCGGAACCAATTTTTTCGGCTCGCATGATCAAACTACCGGTGCCGTTGATTGTTGCCCCGATAACGATCTCGCCAGGTTGTTTGTGAACCGGTATGGGTTCGCCCGTTACCATGGATTCGTCGATATGGCTTGCACCTTCGAGAATAGAACCATCGACGGGTATTTTCTCACCTGGCCGTACCCTAAGGCGGTCGCCGACCACGATGACATCGAGTGACACATCTTCTTCCGAACTATCATCTTTGATTCGACGTGCGGTTTTTGCAGCCAGACCGAGGAGTTTTTTGACCGCGGTGTTGGTTGCATTGCGTGCGTTCAGTTCTAGCACTTGCCCAAGAAGTATGAGAGTGACAATCATTCCGCCAGATTCAAAGTAAACATCAATTTTTCCACCCATGCCTCGAAATGAAACAGGAAATAGATCTGGTAGAAGTGTTGCGACGAGGCTGTATACATAAGTCACGGATACACCGAGTCCGATCAGTGTAAACATATTGAGGTATTTGTTTTTTAGCGATTGGATGGCACGCACATAGAATGGCCAAGCTGCCCAGGTACAAATTGGCGTTGCGAGAAGAAGTTCGAGCATCGTACGCGTAGACATCGACAGCATACTTGAAATGGGATGCCCAGGAAGCATATCTCCCATGGAAATCACAAAAAGTGGAATACTCAGGATTGCTGATAACCAAAACCGACGTTTCATGGCATGAAGTTCGTGATTTTCATCTTCGACATTTGCGTGCGCCACCTGTGGCTCTAGCGACATTCCGCAAATAGGGCAGGGTCCTCGTGCGTTGCGGATGACCTCAGGGTGCATGGGGCAGGTGTATCTTTCTTTCATCGTTCAAAACCTTTTTAAAATTGCTTATGGACTATAATTCCATGACCATGGAATGTCATAGTGCTGAAGAAGAGTGGTAGGGTGGCTTATTGCAGCTATCGTACTCTTTCTTCTGCTGCATCCAAGGAATATATCATGAACAAAACACTTTTTATTCTTAATGATCCTCCTTACGATTCAGACCGAAGTTACAACGCACTTCGGCTTGCAGGCGTCCTCACAAAGCGCGAAGGACAAGATATTAAACTTTTCCTGATAGGTGGCGCCGCAAGTTGCGCCAGGGCGAATCAAAAACTTCCACAAGGTCACTACAATATTGAAATTATGTTGCATGGGGTGATTCGTCGTCATGCAGAAGTGGGTGTATGCGAAACATGTATGGAGGCACGCGGGATCGCAGATCATGATCTCGTCGAAGGCGCCAAGCGCAGTACGCTTGAGCAACTCACCGATTGGACCGTGTGGGCGGATAAGGTATTGGTGTTTTAGTCGTGTTTACTCACCAAAGCGCACGCCGACATAAAGCATTGCAATAAGATTATTCAGGATTTCATCATTGTTTTCTTTTTTAAGGTCGTTGAATCGGTAAATAAATGCAGGACCGACGGCAACAGGTCCAAGGATAAGATTAAGCCCTGCAGTGGCATCGTAGGTGAATCGATTTTCATTCTCATCGCTAATGTCTGTTTTGAACGTGATGTTCGTAAATCCAACATGGCTGGTAACGTAGGGTTCCAAGAGGCCCAGTGGGATCGCCAATTTTAATCCGAACATAACAGGAATCGATGAAATTTCTACGTCGATTGTGTCATTGTCGTCTTTGGCATAATCGAAACCCACTTGGATATCAGGTCCAAACCTGACCACACCAAGCTCTGCAAGCCAAGCAATGTTAAGTGCAACGCTGCCGCCTTGGGGCGTGATATCCTCATCAAGGTCCACAACGCGCAGGTATCCACCTGAAAGACCGATATCAAATCGGGCAAAGGCAACGGAGCTGCTCAACATGGTCGTAAGAAGAATTGCTACATATAATGATTTCATAATTAATAACCTCGTGTACGTAAATTTGTTACAACGATGTATAAATAACAAAATCGCTTGACCTAAGATAGTTTTAATAGTCATCGCGTTGGCTATTAAAGTGTCTCATGCCTCTTTTGACTTGAATAACGATACATATCCTCAAGTTCCCACGTGTAAGGCCGTTTTTCTTTTTTGCGAAATGTGTTATAAAACACGTCGATTGTTCCAACGGCATTTGTCGCCATATGGTTCTTTCGAGTGAGCTACTCTGGACTCCCAGTCAAACATTCTCACTTAAATAAACTGATATAACGGGAGGGAAATTTGTGATGAAAAAAATAAAAGTTGCGCTTATTGGTATGGGCAACTGTGCGAAATCCCTGGTTGAGGGCGTGCAGTATTACAATGAAAACCCAGGTGATGACGTGGGCCTCATGTATCCTTCGATTGGTGGGTACACAGCGCACGATATCGAATTTGTCTGCGGGTTTGATGTTGATGTACGCAAAGTCAACAAACCCTTTGCAGAAGCACTGCGTGCATTGCCCAATTGCGCAATGCATCACGTCGAAGCGATCACGACCGGTGAAAAACATAGCAGCATTGTCAAAGATGCTTTTGTTTATGCAGGCCCAACCCTTGATGGTGTTGCGTCCTACATGAATGACTTTCCCGAAGAAGTTTCTTTCAGGACAGGATCTGCATCTGCTTTGACGTCTCAAGAAGTCGTTGCTGTTTTAAAGAAACATCATGTCGATGTTTTGGTGAACTATCTGCCGGTGGGTTCTGAAGAAGCAACTCGATTTTATCTCGATGCGGCCATTGTGGCCGGTGTGCATTTTATCAATTGCATTCCCACATTAATCTCCACCCATGATGCTATGCGTGTTGAACAACGGTTTATCGATGCGGGACTTACCATTGTGGGTTCTGATATGCGTTCTGCATGGGGTGCCTCCCGGCTCTCGGAAGTATTGCAGGGCGCCATGCTCGATTCGGGATTGCAAGTCACACAGCACATTCAGATGAACATGGCTGCGGGTTCAACCCAAGGCCAAGAAAATATAAGAACGGGCCGAACTGCCAATACGGATTTTTTGAACATGGCCAAGCCCGAAAGGCTTCAGTCAAAACATGTTTCCAAAGAAAACGTCTTGAAGGGACAAAACACCGTACGTGATGCAAGCACCGCAGGCATGACACTCTATGCGGGCCCATCGCTTACCGTGCAACAAAAGCCAGGTGGACGCTACGTGGGCTCTGATAACAAAATTGCGAATCTCGATATTGTGGCCTACGGCTTTGCCGGTGCTCGCTACGAGTTTTCGGCACGTTTGTCGGTGCAAGATTCTCCCAATTCGGGTGGTGTGGTGGTTTCAGCCATTCGCTTTTGCAAAGTGGCTTCCGAGCTCGGCATTGTTGGGTATTTGCGCGGCGCATCGGCTTGGACCCAAAAAACACCGCCGGTACAAATGACCACATCCGATGCGAAGTTTGAATGTGATGCGTTGGCACGTCGTGAACTTACAAACATGACGCGCGGACAGCTTAAAGAAAATCGACCGATTGCTGAAGCATTGCCGTATTCTATTCAAGGCAACGTGCTCGATTACGTGTAACGCCACGTTTTATTACTAATAAACTCGAATTGAGCAGGTTTCTCTTGTCGGGGCGGTTCGTGAACCGCCCGATAAAACTTTGATTCAAAGGCCGCAGGGGCGCTTCGCGAAGCGCCCCTACCTATGAAAATAATTGGCACCGTGCATCATATTGGGCTGAAGTAGGAGCCACCCATGACACTCTTTGAATCAACATCTTTAGGGAAACTCAAACTTGCCAATCGCATTGTCATGGCGCCCCTGACACGTTGTCGCGCAACGAATAATATTCCCAATGATCTCATGGAAAAATATTATGCCCAGCGCGCAACGGCAGGACTTATTATTACCGAAGGGACATCACCTTCACCCAATGGCGCGGGTTATGCACGGATCCCAGGACTTTTTAATACGGCGCAAACAGTCGGTTGGAAAAAGGTGACCGATGCGGTTCATGCACAGGGTGGTAAAATATTTTTGCAAATCATGCACACGGGTCGTGCGTCCCATCCTGCCAACATGGCGCAGGGTGCAAAAATCCTTGCACCATCACCCATCGCATTGTCCGGAAAAATATGGACAGACGCGCAAGGGCTGCAGCCTTATCCTGTGCCTGCTGAAATGACAGAAGAAGAAATCAAAAATACCATTGATGAATATGTGACATGTGCTGGACTTGCCATGGAAGCAGGTTTTGATGGTATCGAATTGCATTCTGCCAACGGCTATTTGATGGAACAATTTTTAAACCCAGCAACGAATCAACGCAATGATATTTACGGAGGCACAGCACAAAATCGTATGCGTTTTGTGCTTGAGATCGCGCAACAATGCGCTGACAAAATTGGGGCGGAACGTGTGGGGATTCGTATCTCGCCCTATGGCGTTTTTAATGACACAGGCGCCTTTGAAGGCATCGATGCATTTTATGCAGAATTGAGTGAGAAACTCTCAGCACTTGGGCTCGTATACATCCATATTGTCGATCACAGTGCCAGGGGAGCTCCTATTGTGAGCCCTGAGGTGAAAGCGATCATACGTAAAAACTTTAAAGGAACGTATATTCTTTCAGGAAATTACGATGCACGATCTGCGGAAATGGATCTTGCAAATGGCAAAGGCGATCTGGTGGCTTTCGGAAGACCTTTTATTGCCAATCCCAATTTGGTTGCGAAAATGAAAAATAATATTGCACTCACTGAGCCCGATCCCAGTACCTTTTATTCGCAAGGCGAAAAAGGCTACAGCGACTATCCTGAATGACGAACATCGATTAAAAGACAACGATGTCACTATTCGGTAATATTTTGTGGATGATTTTTGGCGGGTTGCTCTCAGCCCTTGGGTATTGGATCGCAGGCTTGCTTTTGTGCTGCACCATCATAGGCATTCCCTTTGGAATACAAGCACTGCGCATGGGGCTTGCGATCCTTACGCCGTTTGGCAAACGCATCGAAAAGGATCCCGATCATCAAGGTTTTCTTGCATTGGTCTTTGATGTGATTTGGCTTGTGTTTTTTGGATGGGAAGTTGCTTTGGCTCACATCGCGTCTGCATTGGTGTGCGCAATAACTATTATAGGGATCCCATTTGCCGTACAGCACCTCAAGCTGGTGCCTGTGGCGTTGATGCCATTTATGATGCATTTGGAAGACTAGACCGTCGCGAATAAAGCACCAGCATTGCGGCGATACCTATCACACCCACGATCAATGTGACGGGTAGGGTATCGGGTTGAAACGCAGCATTCACGATCAATCGTCGTTCACCCGCAATGGCGTCTGCGGGAATATCCACACGAAGTCGAAAAACAAAAACAGAAAAAATTTGCGATGCAATGGCCCAGAACACAAAGCGCATGCTGATTGCATAACAATAGGCCATGATTGCAGAAGCAATGCACGTTAAAGATAAGATCGCAGGCCACAGGGGTGGGATCCATGCGATGAGCGATTGGGCGACTCCGCTGTTGATGGGACCTTGGGTCATGGCGCCACGGGCTGCAATGATACCGAGTGCCATCATGGTGGTCATTACAATGCTGATCAGTGGCATACCAACCAACATCATCATGATACGGCGACGTACAGGCCGTTTTAGAAATACATCGGCGGCAGAACGCGCAACATCGTGAGGTTGCCCAAGTGCATGAATCGCGCGTTGTTCTATGTTGCATCTGTCGGATGAATTGTTTTCGCACGCGCTTTCAAAGTGGTCGCGTAATTCGTACACAAGACGATCAATGTAAGATCTCGGCAAGTGATAACGTACCAATGCACTTCGAAATTCATGCTCCCATGACTGAAACATTTTCTCCTCCTTTTAAAATATTTCCAACAGCGGTTGTGATTGTTTGCCAACCTGATGCCATGCGTTTGAGCTGTGTCCTACCCTTTGCGGTGGTGCGGTAGTATCGACGCAGGCGGCCGTTAACACGGTCTTCACGTGCTTTAAGTAACCCGCGTTGTTCTAAATCGTGGAGGAGGGGATACACAGTACCTTCGCTGAAGCGAAGTACATCACCCCCTGTGGTGTGCAAATGTTGCATGAGCTCGTAACCATACAACTCGTGACGCGAAAGAAGTGTGAGCACCAAAAGCTCGGGAACACCTTGGATGAATGGGGTGTGGGTCGTTATCATTTTGGAGTGATGCCTCGGATATCGAGGTATGTCAAATTTTCGGTTGCGGTGAGAGATGCAGCCTCGTTATTTCCGCTCCGACAAAAAGAATGACGGCTGAGTAATAGACCCACGTCAATAAAACGACGAGTGAACCGGCCGCACCATAGGACGATCCCACAGCACTTCGACCGAGATACAATCCTATGAGTGTTTTACCGATTGAAAATAGGATAGAGGTGGCGCAGCCTCCCCATAGGGCACTTGTCCATCCAATTTTTACATCCGGAAAATATTTAAATAAAACAGTAAAAAGTGCGGCAAATACGGCAATGCTCACACCAAAGTTCAAGATTTCCCAGTGCTGTCCTTCCCGTGAAAAAAAGAAAGCAATCACCGAACTTGCAAGCAAAGAAACCAACGCCAAAAATCCTAAAGTAAGCACGATGCCCATCGAGAGCAATCTTTTTTGAAACCAACCCCAAGCACGCGAGGTGCTTGGGGAGGTGGCTTCTAAAATGACATTCAATGAGGATTGAAGCTGCACAAAAACACCCCCGGCTGTAAAAATGAGAAACAAGATACTTAGAATACCTGCGATAGTGCTCGCCTCAATTTCATCGTGGGAACTTTGAATGATCGCATCGATAGCAACAGCCGCCTGATCGCCCAACAGGTTGTGTATTTGGTTCACCAATTGGGCTTCTGCGTCTTTCCCAAGAAGACTCGCGAAAGAGAGTGTGATCACGAGTAAGGGCGCCAGTGACAGCGTGGTGTAAAATGCCAAGGCTGCTGCCAAGGTGAGTACGTCGTGTTTATGAAAGTGTATCACCAATTGTGAAAATACTGTTTTCAGGGTGCTAAGACGATTGGTCATGTTTTACGTTTCCTTGTCCTCGAGAAATACTGGGGACATGCTCGGGCGTGTCATCATTTAGCCAACACGCACCATTTGGTCTCTTTTTTCGCCTCACTTTGTCGCTCGGCGCTCAACATATAGAACATATTATCTCGGCCTCGCTCCTCGTGAGCCCAAAAAATACCCTCAAATGGCACTGTTTTGGTAAATGATGACACGCCCTGCTTTACCGCGTCATAAACCAAACAATAAAAGAAAAGCATGGGCATAAAACGGATTGAGGTCTATCTATGCTTCTGCAATAAACAAGCGATGAAGGTTAGAAGGCGTATAGAATTTATGCCATGATAGCATCCTGGCAGCGCTTTTGTTTTATTATGCTCTTGGGCTTGTGCGCATGTGATAAAAGCTCATCGGATACGCAGACCCCCAGAAGCGACGATGGTATTTGCGAAGTCAGCGAAGATGACAATCGTACCATTACCATCCACTGTCCGAACAGCGAAGTTCAATTTCAATACCCCAACGCCTTTCCCACCGCGACGGATCTGACCATTACCCCCGATCCTCTTCGCGCAGCGCCGGATACTGCACATGCCATGCAACCACCGCCGATGGAAATGACGATACGGTCACCGTCACTTACAAACTTTTAACGGGCACTGCGGGCATGGAAAGCGACACAGGTGTATTCGAGCATGTAACGGATGCTCTGAGACTGTCCGGCCAAGGGGGCGAATATCTGATGTGCGAAGCACAGCTCGACGATGGGAACGGTGGTGTCACTTTGGCTCATCACGGCATCGTTCTCAATTATCCACCCAAAAGCCTCGTGATGACGACATCGACTCACGGAGATGTGCTGCACACAAGCGAGCCCACGTGCACGGCAACGGCTACCGACCAAGACAACGACGAACTCAGCTACAGCTATACGTGGTTAGACGACGACGATAACATTGTGGGAACGGGATCTACATACACAACAGATCAACAAGAAATCATCACGCGTGAGCTCCTGAATTTGACGTGCCGAGTTTCCGTGAACGATGGTGCACAAATTGTGGTGCAATCCGAATACGTGGGGGGATTGGCCGGATCCGACCGTGGAATTACGGGAGAGCAAGGCTCAGGCCAAGAGGGTAATTATAAAATTTTAGGTTTCAGTGCTTATCCGACGGAAACCATCGCCATCGATGCCATCGGCGCTTTCGACGCACGCCAAACGGGAATTCATTACGGATACACCATGGACGTGGTCATTTATAAAAACGATATCAAGATCGAGACGGTACACGTTGGTCGAGACAGTCCGTTGATTGCGGGGTATCGCTACGCATTGCTCGATGCACCCCTTACATTTGCATCTACAGATAAGCTCACCATTTTGGGTGGTTTTTCGGGTCCTGCATGGGCAGCATCGGAAACCGGGATTTCATTTAACAACAAGCTTACCAACATCACGGCAGAGACCGGGGATTTCCCCCAAGGTTCGGGATTTCCCATGCCCGAGGCGCCCATCGGCAATGCTTCTCAAATGAATTTGCATAGCTATCTCAGCACGAATTTTTTATTTTGATTGGTGGTGACGGACATTTTGGCGAGATAGGGCAAATGCTTTGATATGAGATGCAATGGCCCTGGATATACGGGGGACATGCTACTTTACCGCGTCATTAGCCACACGATAAAATAGAATCATGCCCATCGAAAAAATTAATTGCGCCGAAAAATTTGCGTTGTTTCAAGAATATTGGACGCCCAAAATCGTGGGCGAACTCAATGACGCGCATATCAAATTCGCCAAAATGAAAGGTGAATTTACCTGGCATCACCACGACAACGAAGATGAGTTGTTTTTTGTGATCAAAGGCACGCTTACCATCAAGCTGCGTGACAAAGATCTGTCTCTTGGTGAGGGTGATTTTTGTATTATCCCAAAAGGCGTTGAGCACCTTCCTGTCGCCGATGAAGAAGTGCATGTCATGCTGATAGAACCCAAATCAACGCGCAATACGGGCAATGTTGCGAACGAGAAAACGGTGGAGAAGCTTGATTGGATTTAGGTCGCATTACAGCGGTACTCGAAGATATGATGTGGTCAATATGTTTGCATTGGGCCCGTTTTGTTTCAGATCCGATGATATCGTTTGGGTCCTTAATGATATTGTAAGAGACTGTCTCAATTCATTGGTACAGGAGAATAAAGTAGTTATATTTTATTCTGATGCCAAAGGTCGTGAAAAGTGTCGCTGGTCTCGAAACGCCTCAGCAGCCACAAGAGGATCAGGGTATTTCGCAGCCAGCGCGTGGTATGCCCACAAACAGAGGCGACGGATTTGATCGTGAATTTGAGCCCAGTGGAGAGCTTCCATCGTCGCGGCTGGTTGCTGCTGCAGAGAAGCAAGCACGGCGAGTCTCCACAGCGCCAGTAGTACCGGAATTACCACAAGAACTCGCTAAAAAGGTAAGTTCGGTTCCTACTGATAGCTCTAAAATGCGTGCGCTCATTGAGCCAGCAGACCTCACCGATCCAGTGCGATTTCAGAAGGTACTTAACGGCATCCTCAGCGATAAGGCGAGTGCAATCCCGGCGGGGCAAAGTGTTGAGACGGCTTCAGTTAAAGCTGCCATCGCGGTGGAGGCGATGCATGAGCTTCTTCGGGCGCCATTGGTCGAAGAGAGAATAGCCAATAACCCGACACTTTTGTTTTGGCGGGAACAGGCAGCCGTCGACATTCTCAACGTACTTCGTGATCTTAAGGATCCTCCTGAGGATTTTCCACACAAGAAACCATTGCCAACCAGATATCCATGGATGGGTACGCATCGCGCATTAGAAAATGCGAATCGCTTCTTGACAGCGGTATTCAGCTCACCATCAACCACGGACTTTCGACCGTCGGATGTAACTTTCGTCCCCATGAATGCGGCGGACGGGATGAAGCAACAGCAGGCTGTTGTAAAACGCCTGACAGAGGCTCCTCTTGCGGAATACTCTCGACTGAGCGCGATTCTCAAAAAGGATCAAAATGCACCGTTTGAAGAGGTCTTTATCGGTGGCGTGGCAGTGCTGCTGGGAGCTCTGGGGAGTGAGGACGTTGTAAATTTTGCGCGACAGGATCCAGCATTTGCACGCCTTCATCAACGGGCATGGACAGTTCTACAAGATGCGAAGAACAACGGATGTCCCTATATGGACACTCTGTTGGCGTTTAACGAGGCCGTTTCGGCTTTGGATATCATGCAGCGAGCAGTTTCCAAGGGTTCTTCAGAACTCGTACCCGAACCACTTTATCACGCGTTTCGCTATGGCTATCATGAGCACCAACTCATTTCTGGGATACCAGAACATTTAATCCTACCCTTAGCAGCCCCTGTTGGCGCAACCGATCTTCTTAAGCTTTGTGGCATTCCCATCGGCGTTGTTGGAATTCATCCCGAGATAACACGCGTCGATGCGCATGTGCAGACGTCACGGGAATTCTGGCTCCACGACATTAATCATGCACGCCGGATGTTTGCCTTTAAGCAAGAAGAGTTTGAGGCGCTCAAGGAAGCGAAAATTAAGCAGGCAGTCACCGATGAGGAGAAGGTGGCGGCGCAAAGCTATTCGTTTGATGCCTTCGTCCAGGGATCTGCGGAATTTGTTGAGAGATCTATTTTGCCGCTGATTGACACGAATCGATCTCTTCAGCTTTCACCCGATGAAATTGCTGAGCGGCGCCTCATAAAGATGATCTTCTTCGAGATATTGCATGAAGATGCACTGGCGCCAACACAGCGTGCGATTTGTGAGGCGATGCTTCGACCTCCTGGTGCTCCCAGTCCTTTCGAGCATCGCAGTGATGACCAACGTAAAGTAACCTACTACATGCAAGCTGGCGCTGCGATAGCGCCATTTGTGGTTACGAAGTTGGGAGGTGCTTTTTACGATGAACCAGGGGATCGTAAAGCCTATATCGTTCCAATGAGTCACAGAACACCGGAAGCGGTTGTGCGGGCGATGAACAGAATCGCTAAGCACTTCGGGGTGGAAAGTCTGGAGGACTATGCTCGGGATCAAGGGGGTATGCCAGCTGCAGCACTTCTAGAGGCCCTTGCGGCTGCTAAGACGGCGGCTGAACTCAATATCGATGAAACAACAGTCGAGGTGGATGAAGAACAACTGGCAAAAGGCAAGGAGGATCCTGCTTATAAAAATCTAGGCACATCCATCTTCTCTGCCGCCGCCGGCCCTCCAGTGTCTGCTGCCGACGGTCCTCCTGAAAAACGCCTATTTTTCAAAAATTTATATGTTCGTGTTTTGGAGAAGTTAGCGAGCGAAGAGAGAGGCAGGAAAAGGGAAAAACCTGGAATCGGTGGCTGAGATCTGTGTTTTGAATCTTTTTTTAACAAATAGCGAAAGAAGACCAGCCTTATCCTGTCGAGATCTTTTCCAATGGCGCTACCGAAGTTCAACGCACAAAGTACGATTTGCCGGGTGAGGTGATGGAAAAAAAGGTGCAAAAAGAACCCCATCAGGAGACTTGTGTATCTCGTATGGCATCAGAATTAACAACACGGCGCGGCGAGCACCTTATCAAATCCTGGGACCTTTGGATTTAGTATGGCTTGATTTTGGTTATTATTGCCAAAAAAAGTATATCGTGGGCAATAGGATGGTATGAGCAGTTTTAAAATAATACCCGCAGAACGCAGTGACCAAAGAGTTCTGAAAAATTTGGGTGTGATCGTTGAAGGCCCAAACGCTGCAAGCGAAATTCCGAAGCCTGTGATGGATACCCTCAGGATCATCGCGACGAGAACTGAGGATTGGCACCAGCCCCAAACATTTCGTTTGGCATTGCCTCAAGCACCTGTTTCAGCGCGAATCATTCATCTGGATGACACCAAGGGTTGTTGTGAGGCGCTTTACAGCATTGCGGCTGAGAGATTGCGCAATAAGCCAGCAGATGCGCAGAACGTATTGCAGCAATTAAAGAAAATACATTCCAGCATGGAGGCTGCATCGTACGGGCAAATCTATACGGCCGTAAGCCGTGATGTTGCTTTACAATGGGCCACGTTGAGTGGACTTCCTAGAACAAAACCTGATTGGAATACGTCATACGCAAAATGCGAAGAGGCGATCAGTTTCGCCTTGAATAGTCCTTGGCCGGGAGTTGCTTAAAGAGGATGCCATGTTGACCTTGGTGAAAACGGAAACGGTCAAAAACCCCGATGGGAGCGAATGGCGTTGGGTACATGTTATTGGCGCGCAAGCGGCGAATGCTTTGGTTAAAAAGCAAACCAAAGGACGCGCCCGCGATGTTCGGATCATCGCAAACGCCAATGGTTTGACGGGGTGCTACGCACGAACCGATGCTGTTGGCTTTTTGTTGATTTCGAAAAAAGCGTTGATTGAAGAAGAAGAAAAAAAAGTCGCCCAAGAAGCGAAAAGAAGAGCAGATGATAAGGCGCGGTCGCAAAGACGAAAAAAACAGATGGAGGCGGAAGAAGCTCGCAGCAGTTTGCCGGGGCGCGTGGCAATCTTCTGCGACGGCGGTTGCGGCAGAAAGGTTGTATTGCGAAAGAGTAAGGTGTCGCCGGCACAGTATTATTTGTGCAATTCACGCGAAAGTGGTCGTGCGTGCGAAGACAAACTACCACCGCGTCACGAGGGTATGATGCGATATGTCACCATGAATGCAGCAGCGCATTTTTGGGGTTATACCGATAGGATCGCGGACCAAGAAGACAAGGAAGCCGTTATGCGTGCAAAGGCATTCCTGGCGCTGGGCCTTGCGAAGATCAACGCACAACTTCCAAACAAACTGACCCTTGTTTGATATTGTTCAATGCACAATGTCGATGCGGCGTGGTCTTTTTCTAAGAAATGAATAGAAATACATCAATTTTGCGCAACAATGCCCCAGCAAAGTGGGTAAGCTTTGCTCATCATGGCAAACCATAGAATAACGTACGAAACCGCGCTTCCTACACCCGTTCAAATCGCCAGCCAGTTAAGTGAAGGCATTGCTGCGTGTAAAACGTCAGTGAACCAAGATGCATCTCTGATTGGGCAAATCTGTGTGGATACCTTGGACGCGGTTTCTGAACGACGTGGAAAAATAGAAGGCTACACACCCAAGGGAACAGGCATCCCGAAGAGCTTTGGTCCTTTGCTGGGAAACGTCACGTATATCGCCCGTTACGCGCAGTGTGGGCATTATAAACTTAGCGACGAAAAAGTCGAAACCCGCATGCTTCATCTCGCGACCAAAGCGTTTATGAAAGAGATCAAAAAAGCAGACAAAAAGATGCATGCGATTGATTGCAAAATCAAAAGGCAATATGTCAAAGCAGCCGATTGTCCTTCAAAATACGATCACTACACGCAAAAAGTAGATGCGCTTCGATTACAAAAAGAAGGCTGGCAAGCCTATCGGGCTGCGTTTAACATGGGCACCGTGCCTTTGTGGCCTATAGAATCATCCGTTTGAATCGTCGAAATGCGATCGCTGCAATCACCATTGCAATACCACATAATAGAGAAGCGTGGGTCATGAAATACGTGGGCTCTCCACCGATGATGAGTATGTTCCGCAAAAGGCCCATGTATTGGCTTAATGGATTGAGATAGGCAAAAGGCTGGAAATAGATCGGCATGTTCTCAATGGGGAACATCAATCCCGACAACAGATACGACGGGAAGAGATAGATGAAACCGCCGAGCATGGCCTGTTGCTGATTTTGGGCGATGGTTGAGATCAACAGACCAATCGCCACTGTTGCGATGAGCATCAAGAGTGATGCAACAACCAACATGCTGATTGGCCCTCGGATGGGCAAATCAAAGGCAAAAACGGCGAAAGCCAAGACCAGAGGCATTTGGACACTTCCGATGAGAATAAACGGCACTGTTTTTCCTAGCATGAGATCCCAAGCATCCAGCGGGGCAGAGGTCAACGTTTCAAAAGTGCCTGTTTCTTTTTCGCGTGCAATCGCCATACTGGTGAGCAATATGGTGATAAGGCATACGAGCATGCTCAACACACCAGGAACCATAAACAGCGATGTTTTAAACGTTGGGTTGTAAAGGGCGCGTATCTCAAAACGAAGTTCCGAACCTTTTTGCAAATTCGGATGTTTAAAAACGTCCGTGGCAATTGTTTTGAGATACAATTCGATGGCCTGTGCCCGTGAATTATTTTGGGCATTGATGAGCACCTGGATTTCTCCATATCCCTGGGTGACATCGCGTTCAAGGCGTTGCGATGAGGCGACAAGAACCGCATCCGCTTCGCTAGAACGCACCCAATCGAAGGGATTGGAACCCGATGTTTTCGCAGGAATAAACCATTGTGTTCCTAAGGCCCGATTGTAAAAATCGTGCATGGCAAGATGGTTGGGTTTTGCCCATAAAGCGAGTCTTATATTTCTTGTTTCGCTTGAAAGTGCCAAACCAAAAACAATCAGTTGAACAATTGGCGCAAGAAATAAAACGAATCGCATACGTGGATCACGAAGAACCTGTACAATTTCTTTTTTGATAAACGCACGAAGAATAAGAAATCGTTTTTTCTTCATGGTTCCAAATCTTTCTTAAAACGTTTGAATGCAACGAATACAAAGAGTGTCATCAATGCGGCCATGGCCAAAAACGGCGTTCGCATTTGCCAAAGTGTTGAACCTTGTAAAAAACTTTGTCGTGAAATTTCCATGAACCATCGGGCGGGGAGAATCATCGTTAATGTTTGAAAAAATACGGGCATATTTTCCACAGGAAAAATGAATCCCGAAAGAAGCTGACTTGGCAATAAACCCGTGAGCATAGACATTTGCATGGCCAGCATTTGCTTGCGCGCGACCACGGAGATCATGATGCCTTGGGCAAGATAGGTGATAAGAAATAAAATGCATCCAAGCAAATAAACAAAGAGATTGCCTGCGAAAGGGATCTTAAAAATCAAGCGTGCGCAGTAATACACGATCATGACCGCAATCATGCAAAGGACCGCATAGGGTGCTATTTTCCCCATAATAATTTCGAGAGGCTTGATGGGAGTGCTTAGGAGAAGCTCCATGGAACCCGATTCCCATTCTCTGGCAACGGTCAACGAGGTGAGAAGAATTGCGATCATGGTCATGATGATGACCATCAGACCTGGTACGGTGAACCATTTTGAACTCAGTTCGGGATTAAAGAGATATCGGCTTTCAAGGTTCGGGACCAGGATAGGGGAGGGGCAAAAAATTTTAGCGTTGGCCATTTTTTGAATTTGACCCAAATAACTTAGGATAGAACCTGCAGATTGATTGTCGGCTGCATTGATGAGGATTTGAATTTCTCCCCCACGGCCAGAGAGAAGATCTTTTTCAAGTTGGGGAGGGATCACAATAATCGCTTTTGAACTTTCCGATTCAAGCTGCCGTGGCATGTTAGAGAAGCTAAAAAGGGGTTCTGCTTTGAAGTAATTTGAACTTGTCAGTGTTTCGATGAATTGCCTTGATGTTTGGGACTTGTCTTGATCAAGAAATGAAGTAGGGATGTTGGACTGATTGAACTCAATGGCAAAACCAAAAACGAAAACAACCACGAGTGGAAGCACCAAGGCCATGATCAACGTAAATTTGTCTCTTAAAATATGTGCGACTTCTTTTTTTGCGATGGCCAGTGCTCTGCGCACATTGAAACCGTTCATCTGTTTTTACCCTCCACGATGCGAATGAATACATCTTCAAGTGAAGGTTTAATCGAACGCACAGTCATCCAGGGTTCGATCCATGCACGATTGTTCTCTTCTGTTCCCGGGCTTTTCCATTCTGCGTGAAAACGAAGTCCATAGGGTTCAAAGAGTGTAAAAAATCCCGAGTTTTTAATTTTCTCAAGTTCTTCTTGTTGCAAGGGATATTTGGGCTCAAGTTCGACGAGGCCGCGTGGAAACATTTGGGCTTTGAGTGCTTCGGGTGAATCGAGCGCCACCAGCTCACCACTTCGCATCAAAGCGATCCGGCCACATTGCTCTGCTTCATCCATGTAGTGGGTGGTCACAAAAACCATTTTTCCGATGTCCGAAAGCTTGCGGATCAATTCCCAAAATCGTGATCGTGCCGCAGGGGAGACACCTGCCGTGGGTTCATCGAGGAAAAGTATGTCAGGATCATGCATCATGGAGGCTATCAAGGAAACTTGTTGTTTCTGTCCACCGGGGAGGTCCTTGACCATAATATTTAAAGGCCTGGACCAACCGATGAAATCAAGAAGTTCTTTTTTACGTGCAAGGATCCGCTTTTTGTTCATGGAACGAAGTTCTGCGGCAAATGTAATATTTTCATCAACGGTCATGTCATCGTACAACGTGAATTTTTGGGACATGTATCCCACTTTCATTTTGAGAGCGGAACCGAAGTTCTCAAAACGCTCACCGGAAATTTCTATTTCCCCAGAGGTGGGTGTGATGAGTCCACAAAGAACGCGAATGGTTGTTGTTTTCCCTGCGCCATTGGCGCCGAGAAATCCAAATATTTCGCCGGGTCGGACATCGAATGAAATATTTTTGACTGCGAAAAAATCATCAAATTTGACCGATAGGTTTTTGACGCGAACTGCAAACTCTGAGCTTTTCATGAGACACTGGCCTCATGTTTCAGGAAATATTCTTCGAAGCTTTTGACATTGTTTTTTGCAAGAAGTTCTTTTGGCTCTCCGCTTCCAATGAGTTTTCCTGCATTGAGCAGATGAACTTTTGAACAACGCTCTGCTTCATCCATGTACGCTGTTGCGACGATAATTAAAATATGATCTTCACGAAGTTGGTAGATAAGTTCCCAAAATTCGCGACGGCTGATGGGATCGACACCATTGGTGGGTTCATCCAACAAAAGTGCGCTGGGTGATGACATGAGGGCGCACATGAGACCAAGTTTTTTATACATGCCACCGGAAAGTTTTCCTGCGGGACGGTCGGTGAATTTTTCGAGACGTGTGATCTCAAGAAGTCGATCTCTTTTTGTGTTAAATTCTTTTTGATTCAGATTGTACATTTCTTTAAAGAAAATGAGATGCTCTGCAATGGAGAGATCGGGGTAAAGGCTTTGGTGTTGTGGCATATAGGCAATTTTCGTTCGGATCGTGTCGAGTGTCGTTTTTTGATTGTCTGCAAGATAGGTGATACTTCCACTTTGCGGGGTGAGAAGTCCAACCAGATGGCGGAATAATGTGGTCTTTCCAGCACCTTCGGGGCCAATCAGACCGTGTATGAGTTCGGCATCAAAGTTGAGTGTAATATCGTTCAGTGCTTGGGTTGTTTTAAGTTTCTTTTTTAAGCGGTGTACACCGATTTCAATTTTGGCGTTGTTCATGGGGACTTTTCGTCAAGATTGGATAATATGGTGATCCCTGGTTTTAGAAACCCGTCGTCATTTTTGAATGCAACTTTGATCCCAAAAACAAGGCGTGTTCGCTCAGATTGTGTTTGAATGTTTTTGGGTGTGAATTCAGCCTCTTCATTGATTTTTACGATAGTACCATGGAAATTTTTTCCAAGTTCTGGGACATGACCGTCAACTGCTGAGCCAAGTTTGAGTTTGGACATAACTTCTTGGGAAACATAAAAATAGGTCCAAAGGTTTTTGAGATCGGCGATGGTGAGGATTTTCGTTCCAGGGTTTACCCATTCGCTGGGTTCAAGAAATTTTGTCAGAACGGTGCCGTCAACGGGCGACTTGATGACGCACCATGCGAGTCGCGTTTCTGCTTCTGCATTTTTGTTTTGCGCTTGTTCAAAAGCTTCTTTCGAAATGGATCCAGTTTGTTTTAAGTGGCGTGCACGTCGGTAGTTCTCATCGGCAAGGGCATTGTTGAGTGCAATGTCCTCACAGGCGAGTTCTGCAACCACTTGTCCTTTTTTGACGTGTTGCCCTTCTTCGGTGGCAATTGATTTGACAACCGTTGCGACCCGAGAAGGTAAATTGACGCGTGTGGCCTCAACAGTCCCTGCATATTCAAAAGGTTGTTTTTCTAATAAGTGACACCCTAAAAATGTACACGAAATAGCAATGATATATCTTTGTTTGGTGTTCATCCGTCGTTTCTTTCAGCCAGATATTCGATGTTGGATAATTGGATGAGATATTGGGCACGAAGCAGTGCAAGTCTATTTTTTGCATCAAGAAGCCTGATGTTGGACGTTTGAACTTCGAAGTAACTTAATTTCCCAAAACGATACGTATCGTAATTGAGACGAGAGATTTCTTCTTGCTTGGATACGAGTTTTTCGGCTTCTCTGATTTGTTCATGGAAGCTTTGTGCTCTTGCTTTCGCTTTTTCATAATCGCGAAAGAGGGCGATTTTCGTCTCTTCTTTTAAAAATTCTGCGGCTTGTGCGTCGGCCATCTTGGCAGCAATTTGTTTTTTTGTGGAACCAAATTCAAACAAACTCCAAGACAAATTAAGACCCAGGGAATTTTGATAGATGGTTTTGAAGATGGGACCGTTGGGATAATCCGCCGATGATCGAAGTTGCATATTAAGCGTTGGCCAATAGCCTGCTTTTTGAACATTGACTTGGGACAGCGCAGATTTTTCCAACTGGGCTTGGATTTGGATGAGGGGATGTGAGGGTGACAATGCCGGTTGTTCTTTATTTTTGTGTCGAGCAATTATATCCGCCAGATTTTCAAGATTGTCATGTATTTCTTGAGGATTGCCGAGAAGATATCCTAAATCAGCGCGTACGGATTGGTATTCCGACTGGGCTTGTTCAATTTTAAGTTGATAATTTAATACTTCTGAATCGGAATTTAAGGCATCAAGGCGGCTGATGGACCCATTTTTCAGTCGGATCTGAATATCTTTGTTTTGTGTTTGCGATAATTGTGCGGCATGTTTTGCGAGGTCGACGCTTTCACGGGTCAAGGCTGCTTGGATATAAGTGACTTTGGTTGCGAGCGCGATTTGCGCTGCGGTTAATGTGGATTGATGTTCTTTGGCATGGGCCAGGGCTTGAAGACTGGCAAGTTGATTGCGTTTGGCACCTGAATCCCAAAGGGTATACGTGATTGTGGGCCCAACACTGTATCCATAGTAATCGTTTAATTTGATACTGTTTCCACCGAAGGTTGCTTCGGGGACGACGGTTTGTGCGCGAAACGATCCATCCAAACTCAACTTGGGATACCGTGTCGCATTGAATGCTTCGGCCACAAGTGCAGCGGATTTTGCCGTCGCTGCATTGGATTTGAGTGTGTTGGAATTGTTTCTTGCGCGCTCAATGGCCTCATCCAGTGTAAATAGAGGAGGAGATGATCCCGTGACGCTCATCAGAAGCGCTAAGAGCGTGCTTTTCATAGGTATGAAGGCTACCTGATGATTGTTTTTTTTGCGAAAAAATTGAGATTTTACAGCTTCCCAAGAAACGCGATTTGAGAAAGAAAAATAAGCAGTCTAGAGTTCAACGTGGCCCGATTTTTTGGACTTTTTAATCCATGCGGCAGCTTTGTCAAAAATCTTCCCCATGCGTCCTTCCAATGCTTCTGTGTGCTTCGCACCAAAGTGGATGCCTACTTTGGGTAGTTCCCTGTTTTTTTTCACATAGTTCATGACTTTTTCTTCGATCCCTTGGATCCCTTCATTGTCTCGTATTGTAAGGACTTGATTGAAAAATTCGTCAGCATCGATCGTGGTATGATGCTTTTTGAAATGTTCTTGCAATGTTTTCAACGAATCTTTACCTGGCTTGCTGGCAGTTTTAATGGCCATGTTTAAATATTGTTCGATGAGGATTTTACATTCGTTGATATTTTTTGGGATCTTGGCATCGCCCAATGATTCTAGAAGAGAAATCAAATAAGTCATGGGCAATTGATACATCTGTGCCCTCCACACGCCAACATACGCCTGTAGAACCATGAGGTTCTTTTTTTCGACGGCGATACGGGGTGCAGACACGGCGAAACCTTCGGTTAAATAAAGGTCAACAAGCTCGGGTAATTTGAAGATCAGATTTTTGCATTGCTTGATGGTATGGACTTCGCCAACGATAAAAAATGGGTAACGGGGATGATTGAGGCGATCTGTGATCCATCCGTTGAGACCGTTTAAATCCGTATCGCTGGATGCACCGTGCGGCCATTCATGCGCATGGTTTTTTCCGTCATAGTTCATACAGCACCACGTTGTTGGGCCATCTCTCGAAACACGATAGGGATTTTCATGGGGGCAATTCACCCATGATGCTTCTGCTTTCTTGTTAATGTTTCCGTGATTGACGGAGATTTCGGGTAGGCTTGGAAGTGTAGATCCCGATCGTTTTCCAAGATAGGCAGCCGCAGTGTCAACGAAACGGTCAACGTAGCACGAAAAGCCATAAGCGATGGCGCCGGTTAAAATGCCCGTCAATGCGTTCGATGTGATGCCCTGGTATTCAACGTCAGAGATTGAATGCTTATGATAATGATCTGTGATTGTATGATTTGATGTCATTGTAACTCCTTGTCCGATGGCGGCAGAAGCTCTTGGCATAAGTTAAACCGGACCGGTGAGTTTGCTTCGACGAGTGCGGGTTTCCATTCAGCGTCTAATATTTGGGGTCCATCTGAATGATCGTTGAGATGGGTTTCTAAAAAAGTTGCGGAAATGCGTGCTGTCCATTGAAATACTTCCGAAGGCGTTGTGTGCGCAGTACATGTGCTTTCTGCTTGGGCTTGGAGTTTGTCGATCCATTTTTGATCCAGCTTGGCTCCCTGCGCAGCAGGCACGATATCGCAAATATTGGTGTATGAGAGATGTTGTGCACCTGGGTGAACACTGTAGATGCAGTCGGAAGCTCCAAGGGTTTGGCTCAGTGGGTATGACCAGTTCAATGGCGATATATAGGACCATGTGTCTTCCGCGACGAAGAAGGCAATGGGTGCTGTGATTTCCTTGCGTACTTCATGGGATAAAAAGATGGGTCCAGCACCATCGAGTGCAATCAATGCTTTAATATTGGATCGAAAGGGTTCAGATGCGTATTTTGCAACGTGAACGATGGTGTCGGCGCCTAATGAGTGCCCCATCAATACAATCTGAGAGGCATCAATGCGTTCAGAGAGTGCCGTTGTCATTGCCTTGTGCAGTGTGATTATATCGTTGATGCGTGATACTGGATTGATCTGGTTGATTTGCAGATCCTCGTCTAAAAAATGATCGAAGAGATCATCGCTTGGATGATCTGTTGCGGCGACGACATAGCCGTGACTTGCAAGCATTTCCATCAAGGTCCACGATTGAAAGCGCATTCCCAACCAGCCATGTGAAAAGAGAATGAGTGGAAAACGCTGCTTAAGGGGCGGCGTTTCTTGAACGCTGGTTGTCGATGGAATTTTAAAGAGCAATAAATCGTAATAGGTTTGTTTGGCGTTGGCTGTGTTTTGTGTGGGATACCAGACATCGACTGGGCGAAATGTGCTTATTGATGGGATCGTTTGTCGTGCAGTGGCATAGGGTCCCATCGCGGGTTTCAAAGGGGATGTCGTGGGATCACCGCAACCGCTGGTATGAATCATAAGTATGAGGAGGGCATAGCGTAGCATGTTGGAAACGACCTCATGATTGATGCGCGCGGTTTGTGAGCTCACACGCGCCATAGATGCTCTAGCATTGCGAGTGTACACGCCGCATGGAATGCCTGTTGTGTTTGGGGTGTAGATGGCATCGGTATGAGGTCGAAGGATAGCCCATCGAGAGGGGAGGTGCTGCCAAATGATTTGAGCGTGTGCACAAGCCACGGGCTGCACTCCCTGGGGGTGTTCCTCATGAGGGCATCGATCGATGCGATGCACCAGTTGAAATCGATAGATGAGCCAGACACAGTATGTATTGTCGCTCGAGCGCTGAGCTCCTGGGTTTTATTTTGTAAAACCTCATGCAGCCTTGGGGGTAAAAAAAACCGATAATTTCCGATCGCGCTTTCTGTTTGTTGTGCGAAAGCGTGACTGAGAGGACACCCAGCATGTCGGAGGATCTCGCGACGTTCGAAAAGGGTGAGACCATCACGTGCACCGCCAAGGGGTGGAGGGAGGTAAGACGTGAGGGATTGGCTGGCTGGGGCGGATTGGAGATGATTGTCGGAGTAATCCTGGGGTAGGGCTAAATCGGTTGTCATACTTCCAAGAAAGCTCATTGTGTCTGCATCGAGCTCGGGCAAGCTGTCTGACGTATTCTGAGTCTCAAGGAACCTATTGACGGGATTTTGTTGGATATTATTGCATTGGCTAGCCATTCTTATGAGTCATATCAGCTTTCTGAGGTTTGAACAGCCACGGCAGCCTCTAAAATGCGTCTTGCCTCGACCACAAAGGCAAAAGGCTCTTGCCCTGGGGCCCAAGGGATGGATGTGAGTGCGCGCTGTGCTTGGCTGGCATTGGGCTGTAAATCATCAGGAACGGCGAGAATCGATTGCAAGAGCGTCTCATAGCCGATCCGATCCTGTTCGCTGGTTGCTGAGGTTGCGCGCTGTTGCAATTCGTCCACCAACAAGGGATCGCGCATCACGTACGGAAAGGCCGATCCGTCGGTATGTTGCAATACATGTTGCACCACCGCCACACTGTCATTGCATACACCCGTTTGCCCATAACCTTGAAGCGACAAATTCTTTTGCTTGGCCACGGTACGGATCACATCCCCCAAATGCTGCGCGCTTTGCGTTGCTTTCACTGCATCGCTTCCTGCAAATTGTGCTGCAATTTTGTGCCCGAGCCATGGAGGGGCTTCATATAAATCGCAAGGGAAGAAACCGGTTTCATCCATGCCCTGAAACCATTTAATGCGCGCATTAAAAGTGGGGCCTGTCACGCTAATCACCAATTCAGAATGAACAACAGGCACAACAGCTTCTTTTCCTGCGGTGTCATAAATGCCTGTGCCTATCATAATAGCAGCGGGAATATCCAAATATTTCCCATCCGCAACGCGCACTTTAAGATCTGCAAAGTTGGTGATGCGAAGTGCAACTTCCGCGGTGATCGTATGACCCTGCGCAATTAACACATCTAAAAATTCTTGCACTGTCGAGAGATTGCGATCTTCTGCGGCAATCATTATCGGTTCTACACTTTGCGCACCCAATCGATTAAGCACTTCAGCGAGAGCAATATTGTGTGCCGCTTGTTCTTCGCTCAGTGATGCATTGGGAATATCGCCATAGTATACCTCTCCAACGACGGGTTTAAGTGCTGCATAGGTTGGCTTTTCACGCAGCAATGACAATGCATTCAAATCGATTTGTGCAGGCAATCGAAGTGCCGTGGGCACTGAATCGTGCATTGCGCCGGAGCGTATAAGTGCATCAAGGCCTTTTGTTGTACTTGATATTTGTTGCGGTGTGGTTTGCAAAAGTGCTGTGAGCCGGTCGCCGCCATGCAATGCCGAAGTCAAATCACCGGCATCGATTTTTTTTCCTGTGATCAGCGATGCTTGGCCCAAAAGTCCGCTGAGCATGGTTTGGGCGTGTATGCTGCTTCCAAATTGTTGCAAGACAATATCCAAACCGATGCTATTTTCAGGTTCACGTCCTGGCAGCAATGCAAAAACTGTCGCAGGCGCAGACACATGGGCAGGGACATACAAGCTGACGCCAACCGGAACCGTCGACATGATGGGCAAGGTGGGGCTGACGTCTTGATGCTTGAATGTGTCGATTGGACGACGAGGACCTAGCGGTGTGCGCTCCTCTGTTGTTTCTAAATATGAATCGGCTGAATGTGCGCGACGCAGTGACGGTATTGTTCCTTGCAAGTCCATAGTCCACCTCAAATCTAGATTTTTTTGGTGGCTCGCCAAAGATTATCGCAGTCGATGTTATTGTGTTGTTGGATAAAATGATTTGCTCCATGCAATAAGCGACAGTGACGCAACAGCGGCGAGGCCAGCGCCTGTGGCCAGAGCAGCCTGAGGGCTCCACGTTTGCCAGATCCATCCCGTAAGAACACCGGCAGGGACCGCACTTACACCGATGATGAAATTGTAAAAACCATAGGCACGGCCTTGGACTTCGATGGGCGCAAGATCTTTCACGAGTGCTCTTTCAGCAGGTTCGGTAAGCCCGTAATAAAGGCCGTAAATAATGAACAACGCCCAAACGTGCCACGTCTGTGTTGCGATGCCGAATGTGAGGTAGGTTGCCGCGTAGAGCATCCAGCCTGCTATGATGAGATTGTGGCGTGGGACCCTGTCAGACCAATGGCCCCCCCAATAGACACTGATCAACTTTGCGATATGGAATGTTGTCCAAAGCAGAGGCAACGCCATGATCGGAACACCGAGATCTTTCGCACGCAACAGAAGAAATGCATCGGATGCGTTGCCGAGTGAAAAGAGAAGTAATATCGCAAAATAGCCACGCAAAGATTTTGGCAGCGATTTTTGCACGGTTGGGATGGAAGGAGGCTGATTTTCTAGGGGTGGTTCTCGGACTGTAGCGACTGCGATCATCGCAAGAATACCGGGAATGATCGCCATCATGAATACCGTTCGGACAGAGCACCCAAAACCAAGAAGTGCGGTTGCAACAAGTGGGCCGACCACTGCACCCGCATGATCCATGGCGCGGTGAAACCCAAAAGCTTGGCCGGTTTTGTTTCTCGGAGCCGAACCGGCAATGAGCATATCGCGAGGTGTAGATCTAATTCCTTTGCCGACGCGGTCGGTAAGACGAATGGTAAGTACATGCCAGGGTGCAGAGGCGAATGCCATCAGTGGCCGTGCGATGGTTGCCACCCCATAGCCAAAAAGGACCATGGGCTTTTTTCGTTGTGTATGATCGGCCACGTAACCCGATGCGAGTTTTAGGAAGCTCGATGTTGCGTCGGCGAGTCCTTCAATAAGCCCAAGAAAAGTAGCGCTTGCACCGAGCGATGCAACAAAAACGGGAAGCAGCGGGAAGATCATTTCGGAACCGATGTCCGTTAAGAAGCTTGTGACACCCAGGGCGATGATGGATGTCGGCAATCGGTATTTTTTTTCTGACATGGACGATGCTAAGCACAAAGAAGATTGGATGATCTATGCGTTGGGATTGGGGTACAACGTATGATAGAAATCTGCGAGCAATTGCCACCCCTGTTTTACGGTCATGGCAGCATCACGCATAAGTTGAGCCGATGGACTTGTATCCACAGGACCTGTCCCTGTGACTGTTAAGTTATAGGTATTGCGTTTGATACGTGCAAGATGGGTCAGTGTTGCGAATAAAACCAATCGCTTGGCTATCGAAGCATCATTGGACGCTGGATCAAGCGTGCCATCGTTTGCCGACTGAACAAGCGTTAGCCCTGTTTTTTGGGCTTCTTTGCGTAGTAGGTTATCTTTTTCTTCATCGGGATCTGCTTTGTGCATGAGCTGTACGTAGGCATCCGAAGCACTAAGGCGGCCATCCCAACTCCAGCCTGTTTTCTGTTCGTAAATATGAACGCAGTCGTTCTTATCTGCTTCTTTGGCTGCTTTCACTTCGGCTTGTGTGATGAGCATGCCTTGAAAAGAGAGTTGTGTTTTTGCGTTTTGAAGAACACGTGCCAATGAACAAAACAGACCAAATTGACTGAATGTTTTTAATATCAATTGGTTCGAGTCCATTTTTTCGAACAATGCGTTGGCGTGAGACTCAAAGTGTTGCATTCGTTCGAGAATATGATCAACATTGAGTTGAGGATTGAGGGCGGCGTTCGACAATTCGCGATAGGCATCGGCAAATTTCGTTTGCAATATCTCTCGTATTAATTTCTCGCCCTGATCTTCTGTCTCCTGTGTCCACGCATGCATCGTTTCAAGCGCCGGTGCAAAACTTTGCATCAGAACATGCCATTGTTTGCATAATTCGGCGGCCTGCCAAATACGTAATTCTTCAACATACGCAAGCAATGCTTGTTCGATGACTTTGGGCGGTCGATCCATCAACGCATGGAATTCATGGAGTGTCGCTTGGGCACATTGATGCTGCAGCGTGATCTCCATTGCTTTTGCGGCGATGCCGACGCTTGGCCATGAATACCGGCGGCAAAGTCCTTCGACTGTTGCGTGTGGATTCGTATCGAGAAGTGACGCAGCCATCAGAGATGTTTCATCGCTTATGCTGTTGGGTGCCGGAGGTGGAAAGCGGATGCTTCCGTCGGACAATGCCCGTGCACGTGTAGGCTCAACCAAGCATGATTTTGAGCGATGATCGTGATGGAGTGCGCGAAAGCGTAAAGTGACTTGTTGCGTACGGAGATCGTCTGTCCTATCGCCATCAAGATGGCGCACTGCATCCAAAACCTGTGAAGCCGATTTTTCAGGAAATGTAATGGAAACAGTATGGTCCTTGTCATTGGATTTGATGCTGCAGTGATGTCCGGACAATTGGGGCTTCAGCTGCTCTGCAAGCTGACGGGTGGGCGATGGGGGCATGCAAGCGGAAAAAAGAGTGAGAGGCATGGGGTGAACCTCCAGAACATTGTATGTTGATGCACGCTTCGATTGAGCTCATACCTTGTGCGATATCGTCAAGAACTTAAATACATGTCGCCCCAATTGTTTTGTTTTTGCGATCTTGATAGGTAGGATCCATGCGACGACGCATGTTTGGCGGAAAAATCCACCGCGCCACCGTAACAGATGCCAATTTGGACTATGAAGGCAGCCTTACCATCGATGCGTCTTTGATGGACGCGGCAGGTATTTTGCTGCACGAAGAAGTTCATATTTGGAATGTCACCCGAGGCTCACGTTTGGCGACCTACGCCATTCCAGGCCCCGCGGGTTCGGGCGTGATTTGCGCCAATGGCGCTGCAGCCCATCTGGTGAAAAAAGGTGATGTGATTATCATCGCGACGTTTTTTGATATGGACGACGCGGAAGCGCGTGTTCACGTTCCCCGCGCCATCATGGTTGATAAAAACAACAAACCTGTGGCGCACAAGCCTCTTTAAAGAGGCTTTGGCTAACTCAACCCAAAACTACCATCCCCTGCAATGGCAGTGCGAAGTCTTTCAAGCATGAATGCCGTGCGTTTTTCGTCGTAGGTCGGCATCGTGGCCCACGCTGGAGGTTCTGCGTCCACTTTTGCAATGATCGCATCGATTTCTCGGTCCGTCATGCACTGCGGAATATCCAATTGATTAAAGCACGTATGTGCCGCAGGAACGCGCATGGGGTCGCTGCCAACAGA
>SXGS01160386.1_pt1 | contig 67560 bp, 36 predicted proteins | sample 3174681 | NCBI WGS metagenome assembly SXGS01 (sample SAMN11356861, study PRJNA531348) | freshwater metagenome | isolation source: freshwater sample F1-80 | place: China: Fuxian Lake, Yuxi | collected 2017-12-25
ATGGTCCCTTCAAGGGCCAAGCTGGTCCTCTCCTGCATTTTGCACAACATTCCCAAACTGAGAGGTATGCCATACATTTCCCCCAGGAAGGAAACCGTTTTTCGCTTCGAAAAACGGTTTCCTGTCAAGTTGGTAACGAGCGTTGATGTGGGGACCGGTTTGCGCATTGAAACGGGGACCATCTGGGAACAAGAATATACCTCAATTGGGCAATGGGATGGATTTTTTCTTCGTGCCTGCCTTTGTTTTTGGCTTTCTAATCGTTAACCTTGATTGGACCTTCCTTCTTGTTCCTGAGAGTGGATTGGAGACGATAGCTGTCACCCAGAAAAACATCCGTGCATTTTTCCTCTCAGGATTTCGGTTGGGATCGCCAAAATCCCAACCAGCGAGTCACCGCCATCAACACCAGGCTCAAAACGCTTGTCATGACAAACAGTGTTAGGCAAAGGCAGAAAGCGCCGGTGATTTGCTTGGCAGGATCATCCAGCCTCATCATGGCAGGGAAACGCCAACCGATGAGTTCCACGCCAGCGGTGGTGGTTGTTACGATGACAAACGCCATCGGAAGGATGGTAACCCAAGCGTAGACACCCTTGCCATTCTCAAATAGAAGGGTTGTCACCACCGCCAAGGCCAAAACCGCCAACATTTGATTGGCAATGCCAAACATGGGCCAAATGGTTCCAATAGAACCGGTTGAAACCAAAAACCCCCAACCAAGGGTAACGGCAAGCGAAGCTCCGAGGGAACCCGGTAACCAATCCGTTCGTCCCCACGCAGGACGGATTTGTCCGAAAAGTTCCTGAACCAAAAACCGGGCAATGCGGGTTCCCGTGTCAATGGTGGTAAGGATGAACAGAGCCTCAAACATAATGGCAAAATGGTACCAATACTTCCAATAGTTTGTTATTGTTACCTCGGAAACGCCCGCCCGTTCCAAAGGACGGGTCAGGATTTGGGCCATACCCACCGCCAAGGTTACTGCCCCCCCGGTGCGTCCGCGAAGAGTCTCTTCCACCCTTCGTTCCACCTCGGGAAGTTCCAAATGGGAAAGGTCACGGGCCGCCCCCAATTCTTCATGGAGGCGATCCATCTGTGCCTGGTACTTGGGTAATTGGTTGAGGTCCGTATTGATTTCATAGTAAAGCTTCGGGTCGATCGACGCCCCGGCAATGAGGGCAACCAACCCTACCAACCCTTCCATAAGCATGGCCCCATATCCAATGGGCCGAATGCTACTTTCCTTGCTGATCATTTTGGGTGTGGTGCCGCTTGATACCAAAGCATGGAAACCGGAAATGGCACCGCACATGACGCAGATGAAAACAAAGGGAAACATATTTCCCGCAAAGGTGGGACCACCTTGTGCAAACACCGGTTCAATCGGGCGGTGAAGAAGCGGGGGGTTGGCAAGCATCGTTCCAACCACCAATAAGCCAATGGTGCCAATTTTCAGGAAACTTGAAAGGTAATCCCTTGGGCAAAGGAGCATCCAAACCGGGAGGACCGAGGCAACGAAACCGTAGCCACATAAGGCCAGGATGGTTTGGGTTTTATCAAGCGAAAACCAGGATTCCAAAACGGACCCGGGAATGAGGCTTCCCGCCCAAGTCGCAACGAGCACAGCGAGGCCCCCACCAATGGAAGCCTCAACCACCGCTCCAGGGCGGATTTTGTACATGTAAAGCCCCACCAAAAGGGCAATGGGAATTGTGCAGGCAATGGTGAAAACACCCCAGGAACTCCCAGGGATGACTTGCACCCCACCATTGGGCAAAACCACCGATTTTGTGGAGGGTTCCAGGGCTTGTTCCGGTAACTTTCCCGATTGGGGCAAGCCTAATAAAAACGGTTCGGATCGGTGGATAGGATCGGTTCCTTTGGCGAGGACAACCCTGGTTCCTCCCGGGATGCGATAAATCTCCCTTTGGGTATTCGACCGGGAACCATCCACCAAAAGAGTACCCTCTTTGGGCAGAATGATTACCGTTCCCCTGGGAAAAGTAACCTCCTCTCCCCCCAAGGCTTTAACCACAACGAATCCAAGCCCTGCCAAGGCAATTATGACGATTGCCAGGATGGCTAAAGCAACCGCCCGCCAAGCCCAGGGGCCAAGAGCGATGCGGGTCAATTCGGCAAGGGATTTGCCATCGTGCCGCACAGAGGCGGCGAGGACGAGCATATCCTGAACGGCCCCGGCAAGGCAAACGCCAATGAGAAGCCACAATAGCCCTGGGGCATACCCATATTGCAGGGCAAGCACGGGACCGATCAGGGGGCCCGCCCCGGAGATGGCCGCAAAGTGATGCCCGAAAAGAACCCACTTATTGGTTGGGTGGTAATTTTGACCATCATCCAGGCTATGGGCGGGAGTTCTTCGAGAATCATCAAGGCAGGCCACTTTGGCAGCAAGGAATGCAGAATAATACCGATAGGCAATGGAAAGTATCAAAAGGGCGGCAAGCATCACCGGAAGGGCGTGCAAGATGACCCTCCCATCGGGAAGTGTTTGCCAGAATTCAAATCCCATGAAAGATCACCTCATAAAAGCATGATAAGGGATTCGTTAGATGCAAATCTTTAGGTCGCAATGGAGGCAAGCTAATCGGATGCGCCAAGAGATTCCAGAAACCGGCCATGCGTGGGAAAACGAACGATCATTAGGGTTAGTAAACAAAGGGTAACACCAAGGAGGATCCCCTTCTCCAGGTTGGATTTCACCAGGGTGAAAAAGATAAGGTTGATAAAGGCAGGCCCCTCCAATGTGGCATAGGTAATTATCCAGGACCAGGTTGCATGTTTGGCCAACTGAAGGGGATCCGAAGAAGGCTTTTTTATCGAGGATAAAGAAAACCCAACTCCCAGGGAAGTGGATGTTAAAGCCATTGCCAGCGTAAAATGTACCCAATTGGGTTCATGGTCGATTTCCCGAAAAGGAGAGAGAATCACAAAAATAACAATGGCGGTGGCGACCCCCATCATCAAAACCGAACAGATGATTTGCAGGATTTGGAGGTGGGACTTTCCACTTGGGGAGTCCAGCCAAGTCCGGATTGCGTAGGAGCTTGCCATTGGATCCGACATGATTGCATTTCCTTTTCAGGGACAGAGTAATCCCCAAACCATGCTTTCCAAAAAACCAACGGAGCGGACGAAAGTTGGCAACGCAATCAGAGGTTAACCTTGGTTTGAGGCATGGGCAAATTCTTCATCAATGCGCTTCATCTCATCGGTTTCACGCTTCGACTGCCACCAAGCCCAGGCGACGGCCAAAAGGGAAACACCAAGGACCGCAATGCCAATGGTCCAGCGGGCGTCCATGTGCGTTCCATCCTTGAGATTGAAATTGATCACGGAAGGCAGGATTAGCAGACTAACCATGTTCATGACCTTGAGAAGGGGATTGATGGCAGGTCCTGCCGTATCCTTCAGGGGATCACCCACCGTGTCACCCGTAACCGAAGCTTTGTGGGTTTCTGACCCTTTGCCGGAGGTTGCCGTTTTGGGTTGATCCTCGATGGTTTTTTTGGCATTGTCCCATGCCCCACCGGCATTGGTCATAAAAACCGCAATCAATTGGCCGGTGACAATCATGCCAGCCAGGTAGCCGCCCAATGCCCATGGCCCCATTGAGAAACCGATTACGACCGGGGCAAAAATGGCAAGGAGACCTGGACCAATCAGTTCTTTTTGGGCGGTTGAGGTGCAAATGTCCACAACCCGGCCATAGTCAGGCCGTTTGCGACCCTCCCAAATGTCCTTGTCACGGAATTGGAGGCGACATTCGTGGACAATGAGGAAAGCGGCCCGGCCAACCGCCCGAATCGTCATGCTGGAAAACAGGAAGGGAACCGCTCCCCCAAAAAGCATCCCGATAAACACATAGGGATCGGCCAGATTGAGGCGTTGTGCCCCACGGAGAAACTCTTCAATCGAAAGCCGGATGATGGCGTCCTCACCCTTTCCGGTTGCCGCAATGGCGATGAAACAGGCAAAAAGGGAAACCGCTGCAAGGACGGCTGAGCCGATGGCGATACCCTTGGTGATGGCTTTGGTGGTGTTACCCACGGCATCAAGGTCGGCCAGAATTTGCCGGGCTTTGCGATAGGATTCCGCATCCATATGGTCGGGATCGGACGGTGCCAAAGGCTGATTGTTGGTATCCCGATTGAAACCCATCTCCCCAATGCCGGAAGCGTTGTCCGCAACGGGGCCAAACACATCCATCGAAATAATGTTACCCGTGAGGGTCAGCATTCCAATGCCGCAAAGGGAGACGCCGTAGGCAATGAAAATAGGATTATTCGTATCGGCAAAGGTGAGAACCGAACCAAGGAGAGCCCCGGCAATGATCATGGTGGTCCACACAGCGGATTCATACCCCAGGGCAAGGCCCTGAATGATGTTGGTGGCATGGCCGGTGCGGCAAGCTTTGGCAAGGGTTTTTACGGGTTCGTGTTCGGTGCTGGTCCAATAATCCGTGCAACGAAGCAGGGCCAAGGCCAAAACGATACCGATCAGGCAGGTAATAATCGGTCGATAATCAAAGCCCTCGTAAATGGGCATTATTTTCTGGGCAAGTTGCACCATGGTTGCACCCGGGGCAACGCCTGATTTTTCCGTCTCTTTTACGGGTGATTTGCAAATCTGGCTTTGCTTGGACTCGTCAAGTTTTTGGTAAAGGCCATACACCTGGTTGATGTAGGATTCCTGGATTGCATCCAGTTTCTCGGCTTCGGTGGAATTCCCGGCTTTACGGAATTTGGTCAGTTCCTTTTCAAACTGGTTCTGGGAGTCGGCGGTACGGAAATTGATTTTACCCGCTTCCTCGCCGGCGGCTAACCGGAGGGCGGAAACAAACTCCGCTTCCCGGTACAACCCACGCTTGATGGCTTCCCGGACTATGTAATGGCCTGAAGGACGCAGGTAAATAGTTCCCATGATGCAAATGGCAATGGCGGAGAATACGGCCCCAAACTTGAAGGACCTAACCAAGGCCCCCATGGCGGCCTTGACTCCTTCAGATTTTCGGGCCCGAACGCGACTGGTAGAAATAATGTCTCCAACCACCCCAATGGCATGAACCAGAAGGGGGAAGATCACACCCATGTGCCCAAAGCTGGCAAGTCCCAAAATCAACGCGGCAACCATGGTTACCTCGTAGCTTTCAAAAATGTCAGCCGCCATCCCGGCGCAATCGCCCACATTGTCGCCTACATTGTCGGCGATAGTTGCAGCATTCCTTGGATCATCCTCTGGAATACCGGCCTCAACCTTGCCAACCAGGTCGGCACCCACATCCGCGGCTTTGGTATAGATTCCCCCGCCAACACGCATGAAAAGGGCCAAAAGTGTGCCCCCGAATCCAAAACCGAGCAATACCTCAAAGGCTTTTTCACCAAAGTAAAGGAAAATCAGGGTGCCACCAAGGAGACCAAGGCCATCCGTAAGCATGCCGGTGATCGTGCCCGTCCGGTAGCCAATGATCAGGGCCTTGCCAAAACTTTCACGGGAGGCGGCGGCCACTTTGACATTGCCAAGAGTAGCCATCCGCATACCGACAAAACCGACGAGTCCGGAAAAAAGGGAGCCCATTAAAAAGGCAATTCCCCGGCCAATGGCCACCTGTTTTTCCACGAAATCTTCGGGCCTATCCCAAGGCCATTTGGCAACAACCAGGATGGCTGTGATGATGGCGATAAGAATGCCCACCACGCGAAATTGCCGAAACAAATAGGCATTCGCCCCATCACGAATGGCTTTGGCGATTTCCTGCATGGCTTGGGTGCCATTGCCATTGGCCAGCACATATTTGGTTAGCCAAAAGGCGTATCCCAAACCGGTAAAGGCCACGACAATATTGGCCAAAAGGGCAACCCGTTCGCCCATGGAAAAGGCGGGATTGGTGAAAATGCCAAAAGGGGTCCAATCGGAACTGGATTGGGTTGTGGCAAATAGTCCAATGCCTTGGGAACCCATGAGCCCCAAGACAAGAAACGCCGCAGAAAAAAGTAACCAACGATTGGCTGCCCGTTTTTGGAGCCGCTCAATTACACCAAGTTTCCGCATGGGGAAAGGAACCTCATGGAAAAAATCCACCCACGCTGGAGCATCGTTTCCGCAGGGGAGGTGGAAAAATGTTCAGTTCGTGGCATGCCCAGCTTGGAAAGGTGGAACCCCCGATTCATTCGGCAAGGCTCAAAAATCCAAGTTCCGGGATTCCCCGGAATTGCGTGTCCACATCTAAGGAAATGTTAGTGAAGAAAGAATTAGAGGCTAGCGATACCCAAGAACCAATTGGAAAGATTTACCCCAACCTCGTTTTCCCACATTTTGAGCAATTTTTTATAAAGCGGACCGGGCCAGGGCAACTTTTTTCCCTCGAAAGAACTTACCCCAGCCACCCCAAAGAGTGTCCCCGTGAGCATAACCTCGTCGGCACAGGCGACTTCATCGGGATATACTGGGCCTTCTACCCAATTTATTCCCATTTGCAACAGCATAAGATGAATGTGGGCATGGGTGATTCCAGGCAAAATGGAGGAACGGGGAGGACTTTTGCAGGTGTTCTCCTTTACCAATAAAACATTGGCCGCTGCCGTTTCTGTGATTTGGCCCTGAATGTTTTGAATCAAAGCCAAGCTGCCTGGTTCCAGGGCCTTGGCTTCGCGCTCCGCTAGCCACCAATGCAACCGGCTTCGGGTTTTCAGGCCAACGGGGACCGACTCCATGGGAACCTGTCGGGTGGCTACCAACCGTAACCTTGCCCCCGATTCAAACCAGCTTGCATACCGGGCTTTTGGGACGGGAAAGGTGTGGACAATGAGAGTCGGGTTCCCATCTCCAAATCCACCAGGTTCACCCAAGTAAAACCCAACCGGACCAGGGGTCGCCAACAGGACAACCGCCAATTCGCTTTTAGGCCCCCAAACAGGGCGATTTCGTTCGATGGCCTCCAGGACGATTTCACCAAGGGTTTGAGGGGTAATTCCTGTTGGAGGTGGAATTTCCGCCCTAAAGCAATTCATGATAAATCGATCAATGTGTTCCTCCATCAAAAAAGGCTTCCCTTGGAATGTGCGGATCATATCGGTGATTGTGGAACCCTGCACGAACCCTGCATCATGAAGCGAGATGTGAGCTTGTTTGACTGGAATCCAATGGGGATGGTGATAAACAAAAGGCTCGGCATGGGATTCTTTGGATTCAGTCATTAAACCACCTTGGAAAGCATGTTTGACAACAGTTCTACCGATCTTTTGGTCGCTCCTTGTTGGCTTTGAACAAATTGGCGGGCTTTGAGACCTCTGGTTTTTTGTCGGTCTGGTTGATTCATTTGAGATTGTAGTTTAATCAAGAGGTCTGCCTGGTCAATGACCAGGTCCGCCATGTCTCCCGCCACCAAGGCATTGGCAATGGCTTGAAAATTCCAGACATGGGGACCAAAGATTGGGACCAAGCCAATGGCAGCGGGTTCGATCATGTTTTGGCCACCCCGTTTGCCATCAAGGCTGCCCCCAACAAAAGCAAAGTTTGCCAGATTCCAAAGTATTCCGAGTTCGCCAATCGTGTCCATAAGGGTAAGGGGTTCCGCCTCACCCGGTTGCTCCCCTAATGATCGGCGGGGGCATTTCAGTCCCAAGGATCGGGCAAACTCCGCAATTTCCCCTCCTCTGGACGGGTCCCTTGGGACGATTGCCATCCGTAAATGGGGAAAGTTTTTTCGAAGCGTTTGAAATACCTCGATCCCGATCTTTTCTTCGGGAGGCTGGGTAGACCCCATAACCCAAAGCATTTCGGAATCCCGTATTTTCAGGTATTCCCGGAGGGATTGGATTTTGGATTGATCCGTAGCATGGGAAGCATGGTCAAATTTGACAGACCCGGTTACAAGAATTCGTTCGTTTGGGACCCCTAAAGTTTCCAGAGCTTGGGCATGGTCGGGTTGTTGAACCGCCCATTTGTCCACTTTGGCCAAAAGCCACCCCACCAAATGCCGGAAGGTGCGCCACCGTTTGGTGCTTTTTGGACTCATCCTTGCGTTGATCACAGCAAGCGGGATTCCCCGACCCTTGGCGATGGTCATAAAGTTGGGCCAAAGTTCGCTTTCTGCCAAAACAATGAGGTTCGGCCTGATCGCATTTAAAGCCCGGTTGACAGCAAAAGTGAAATCAAAGGGAAAAGGGAAGGGTAAATAAGCATTATGGCGTTTGAGAGCCTCCAGCATCCCAGAGTCTGTGGAGCAGGACACAACGCAAGAGACATCGGGTCGTAAAAGGGTAAACTCCCTAAGTACGGTTTCAAGGAGGATGATTTCCCCGACGCTAACCCCATGAAACCAAACAACGGATCCTTTTGGTCGCACGGGAAGCCCGCCAGCAATCAGGCGGGTTGGCAATAATTTGCGCCGATGGGATCGTGCCAATAACCATGGCAGGGTCACGATGAGTCCCAGGAAATAGATTCCGTTTAAAATCCAGCCCATGGGGGGCCCTTCCGGGGAGGATTCCAGCCTTAGGCGTGTTGTTTCATACAGCAGTTTTTATGTTTTTTACCGCTTCCGCAAGGGCAAGGATCATTTCGGCCCACCTTTACCCCAAAATTGCGAACGGTTTCCACCTTGGGAGGTGTATTTTGTCCGGGAAGGGGTTCCCGCCCCTGATTTTGCGATTGGGCAGCGGCTGCTGCCTGTTCTGCGGCCGCCTGGGAATAGATCGATGGGCTGTCTTCATGTCGTGTAGTATTGATGACCCAAATGCTTTCCTCATAGCCTTCTGCTTCTTCCATGCGAAAGACAAGTTCGCTGGTTCGTTCGATGACGCCTGACCACATCGCCTCAAACTCGCGCATACCTTCGCGTTTGTAAACGATTTTCGGGTCTTCCTGGGCGTAGCCCCTAAGGCCTACGGCTGAGCGAAGCTGGTCCATGGCGTAGAGGTGATTTTTCCAGGCCGAATCGAGCTGCATGAGCACCAGGTGGCGCTCCATGGTTTTCATTTCGGGTCGATAGGCGTTGTCAAATTCATTAAGCAATAGTTGGCGAATGGCATCGGCCGGGCGACCCATGAATTGTTCGGCGGTTATCTCAAGGGCCAAGCCATCACGGGCCAATTCTTCCAACTCATTAACATCGGATTGCTCCGGTGTTTTTGCCCCGGCCAGGATCTCCAATATGCGTTTGTCTACCGCTTCCGGGTGAAGGGGGGGGAGGTTTGCTTCACTAATGCGCAGTAATTCCTTGCGAACTTTTTCCGCAGACTCGGTGAGGACCAGTTCAATATTCAGGTCTGCCGCACCCCTTGGGAACCGGACCTGTGCCCAATGGGCCAGGTCCTCACGCCGGGTTTGGCCAGATTCAGGCATGAATTGGGCCATGCCGGCATTCACGGGAAACTCCACATCCTTGGTGCGGTACAGATTCCTGAGGCTTTCCCTGAGGATTTTGGTCGCAACATCCATGTTTACTTCGAAGAATTTTTCCTGATCCAGTTTGAGGCGATAACTCAAGCCTACCCAATTGCAAAGCGTTGCGGCAGCAAAGTTTTTTTCGAGGAACTGGTTGCCTTGCGAGAGATCGACTTTTTCAATGGCGGCCTCGGCCTTGGGAAGCAAATCGTCAAGTAATCCGTCCTTGCCGATTTTTTTGAGGGCAACCTCACTGATTTCAAGGTCGTAGCGCCGTTTGAGCATCATGCTCAGTGCTTGCCAGTTGTATTCTGACTCTTCTTCGCCTCCAAGGTTTTCTTCGATCAAATCATTTACATGGTCAAAACTCAAGGTTTTGGCCCGGGTTCGTGCCGTATCTTCCGCGGATTCGGCGTTACATCCCCGAAAGTCTTTCCCGGAAAATTCGATACCCAACCGCTCGGAGGCAAATTTGGCGTAACAATCAAATCCGTAATCGGGCTTGAGGAACATGTTGGCAACATTGGCCCCTTGTTTGTCAAGCATATCGAGGATGAGAAGGCGGCAGTTGGTGTCGTTCAGGACTGCCTGGCGATAGGAATAGACCCGGCGCCTTTGCATATCCATGACTTCATCGTATTCGAGGAGGTTTTTCCGTGTTTCAAAATGGCGTTCCTCAACCTTTTTTTGTGATTTCTGGATTTGCCAATTGACCAATTTTCCCTCGATGGGTTCGTTCTCGGGAATCCCAAGTCGTCCCATGATCGAGGAGGCCCATTCCCCATTGAAAACACGCAACAAATCGTCCTGAAGGGACAGGTAAAAACGGCTTGAACCGGGGTCACCCTGGCGGCCCGCACGGCCACGAAGCTGGTTGTCCACCCGCCGACTGTCATGGCGTTCCGTCCCGAGAACATGCAAGCCACCATTTCCGGCAACCTGTCGTCCTTGTTCCTTCATCTGCTCCTTGGTTTCAATATCCCCGACCAATTGCTTCCAAACCCCTTCGGGGACTTCCAGGCGTGTGGGATATTTGTCCTTAAGCCTTGCCCAAGCAAGGGTCTCCGGGTTTCCGCCAAGGATAATATCGGGACCACGACCTGCCCTGTTGGTAGAAATGGTGACGGCCCCGATGCGGCCGGCTTGGGCCACAATTTCCGCCTCCCTTGCCGCATGTTCAGGCAAGGCGTTCAGCAATTCGTGTTTGATCCCTTTTTGTTTGAGAAGTTGGCTTAATTTGGCCGATTTCGCCACATCCGTGGTGCCGATGAGGACAGGTCGGCCCTCTTTGTGAACCTCTGCCACTTCATCCAGAACGGCTTTCCATTTTTCCTTTTCGGTCCGGAAAATGATGTCGTTGTATTCTTTGCGGACGAGGGGACGGTTGGTGGGAATGGCAACCACATCGAGTTTATAGATCTTCCAAAATTCGTCGGCCTCGGTCATGGCGGTACCCGTCATGCCAGCAAGTTTGCCGTAGAGCTTGAAAAAGTTTTGCAAAGTAATGGTGGCAAGGGTCTGGGTTTCCTCCTTGATTTGGACCCCATCCCGGACATGCTTGGCCTCTACCGCCTGGTGTAGGCCATCGGACCATTGGCGACCAATCATTAGGCGCCCGGTAAATTCGTCGATAATGATAACGCATTTTTCGCCGGTTTCCGGATGGTCCATTACGGCGTATTGCTTGTCCCTGCGGTAAAGATGGTGAGCCTTAAGGGCATTGTCGATAAGGTGGGGCCACTCCATATTGCCTGCAGTGTAAAAACTTTCGACACCAGCGATTTTTTCGGCTTCCCGGGTTCCCCGATCGGTAAGGTGGACGGAATGCTCCTTTTCCTTGATTTCAAAGTGGACCCCTTGAAGGGTATCTTCCCCGGGCTTGGGCAGAGGCAAGGGCGGAAGGCCTCCCCCTTGAGTAGATTCTGCGTGAAGGAGAGCCGGGTCAACAATGGTTTCCCCTTTGGCCTTTGCTATATCGCGAAGCTCCTGCAGGCGCTCGATGCGTGCCTTCCGTTCAAGGTCGGTCAGTTTGCGGGCAATTTCATCCGCCTTGGCGAAGCGTGTACGATCGGAGGAACTGGGTCCTGAAATAATCAAGGGAGTTCGTGCTTCGTCAATGAGGATGTTGTCTACCTCGTCGATAACGGCAAAATTAAGGCCCCTTTGGCTTTGATGGGAATGACTAGGGTAGGTGGGATCGCCCCACCGGGCGGGTTTCATATTATCCCGCAGGTAGTCAAAGCCAAATTCGCTGTTGGTGCCGTAGGTAATGTCGCATTCATAGGCTTTGCGCCTGGCCGTGGGATCCATGTCCGATTGGATGAAACCGGCCTCCATGCCCAAACCACGGAAGATGGGTAGCATCCATTCACAGTCACGACGGGCAAGGTAGTCGTTGACCGTGATGACATGGACCCCTTTCCCATCAAGGGCATTGAGGTAGGCGGGTAGGGTTGCTACCAGCGTTTTGCCCTCCCCGGTTACCATTTCGGCGATTTTGCCCCGGTGGAGAACGATTCCCCCCACCAATTGGGTGTCATAATGGCGCATTCCTTTCGTTCGTTTTCCGGATTCCCGAACGGCGGCAAACGCTTCGGGCAATAAGGATTCAATAGTGGCGCCGGCAAGGCGTTTTTCCCTCAACCGGGTGGTGGTAAGAGCTAAATCGTCATTGGATTTGGCATTCATCGATGACTCAAGGGCATTGATTTTGGCCAAAAACGATCCCACAATCACATCATGAACGGCACCGGCGCGGTTGGTTCGTTTATACCCTAGTGATTTGACATAGCGTTCGTTTCGGGACCCAAAAACCCCTAAAAGGAGTGAACCTACCCCTTCAGAAAAGCGGTTCATCCATTGATTGAAGCGTTCCCAAAGGGAAAGTTCAAGCTGCGCATTATCCGCCATCCCATTCACTCCAAACAATAAGTCGCACCCAATTCGGAATTGGTCCTATCCCAACCTGCCAAGGGGTTTGGGGTCAAGATCATTGGGCCATCCCGGGCAAAAGTGGGAATGGATCCATTGGGATTTATCTTATTGGATTCCATGATCGCCGAAATGCCAACCCAATGAGGCAAAAGCACCTAATCCACCTATTTTTTCTATGCATGCCAAACTTACATTGTGCTTGCTGTGGCTTGGGTTGGTGGATTGCCTGGCAATGGGATTCAATGGCATGGTGGTTAAAGGAAAATGATTCATAAACAGCGATAATTCGGCCTTCCCGGGCAAATCCTCCACAGAAAAGTCAATTCCCAATGGTATTGCGAAACCTGCCTAAGTGGCCGGTTGACCGGGTGGGCTATTCTTTGCCTTGCCCTTTTTCACGGTCTTGGATTTCGTTTGGAATTGCCAAAGGTTTCTTTGCAGTATTTGATTTGGTGGACATAATTTGGTTGGACGACCAGCTGATTGGGAAAACCCGTCGCTTTAATGCTTGAATTGAGGGCGCAATCCTGTCCTGGCTGTGGGACCTTAGGTCATTTGAACCAGTGGAATCCCGTCTCCTTGAACCAAGAAAATTACCCGTAATAATGGTGGCATGCATCCCTAAGCAAAGAATGGACCTTTCGGGACCAACCGGGGGACCTATCAATAAACAAGGAAGTCAATGGAGGATTTTAGGCATGGGCACCTCTCTTTCGGTGAAGCTTCATGGGGAACATACAAACTTGACAAACCTGAAAACCATTAGAGCGGTTTGTCCTCATGATTGCCCGGACACATGCTCCATGATCATTACCGTCAAGGAAGGGAAGGCAGTTGACCTGCGGGGGGATAAAGGCCACCCGTTTACCCAAGGATTTTTGTGTCAAAAGGTGAATCGCTATCTCGATCGTACCTATCACAAGGACAGGTTGCTTTACCCCTTGCGGCGGGTGGGGCCAAAAGGGACCGGCCAATTTGAACGGATTTCCTGGGAAGCGGCATTAAAGGAAATAGTCTTTCGACTTAAGGAAATTGCCAACTCAGTGGATGGCCCCCAATCCATTCTCCCCTTCAGTTATGGGGGTACCATGGGGAAACTTCAGGAGGCGAGCATTGATCGCCGATTTTTTCATGGGATTGGCGCATCGCTTTTGGATCGAACCATTTGCGCCACGGCGGGGACGGTTGGTTGCGACATGACCTTGGGGGGCCGGGCGGTTGCGGATCCCTTTATGACCGAGAATTGTCGTCACATCATCAATTGGGGATCCAATACCGCGGTCACTAACAGCCACCTGTGGGTGCGCATGGTAAAGGCCCAAAAACAGGGAGCGAGGGTAGTTACCATTGATCCCTATAAAACGCCAACGGCGTGCCGGTCGGATGAATGGATTGCGATTCGCCCGGGTACGGATGCGGCCTTGGCTCTTGCCATGATGCATGTGGTATTTCGCGAACAGTTGGAAGACCGGGATTATTTAGGGCAATACACGCTTGGGGAGGACCAATTGAGGCAAAGGGTGTCCGAATGGACCCCGGAAAGGGCTCAAAAAATTACAGGAATTCCAGCGGACACGATTCGGCGCCTTTCCATGGACCATGCCCAAGCCAGACCCGCATTGATTCGCCTCAACTATGGACTCCAAAGACACGGTGGTGGGGGGATGGCGGTAAGGACAATCACCTGCATCCCGGCCGTGCTTGGCACCTGGAAGGATCCAGGCGGGGGAGCGATGCTTAGCACAAGCAAGGTCTATTCCTTTAAGGACAGTGAATCGTTTTGCCGGCACGACCTCATCAGGGCGGGCACCCGAACCATCAATATGACCCGTTTGGCAGAAGCCTTGGCGGGGGAGGGGGACAATGGCCGACCGTTTGGCCCACCCTTGAAAGCCCTTATGGTTTATAACAGTAACCCTGCTGCCATTTGTCCCAATCAGGCCAAAGTAATCGAAGGCTTGAAAAGGGATGACCTTTTCACAGTGGTTTTGGAACACTTTCAAACCGATACGGCCGATTATGCGGACATCCTTTTGCCCGCCACTACCCAATTGGAACATTGGGATGTCCATTCAAGTTATGGCCACCTTATGGTTCAACTCAATGAACCTGCAATCGCACCGCTTGGGGAAAGTCGACCCAATACGGCCATCTTTCGGGAATTGGCCAAACGGTTTGAACTTTCCCCGGAAATATGGGACAATACCGATCAGGAATTGATCCGGGAAGCTCTTTCTCCGATGCCAAATATCACGCTTGAAAAATTGCTGGAGGAAGGCCCCAAGTCTCTGGAATTGCCCAAACCCTTTGCACCATTTGCCCAAGGCCACTTTGAAACACCCTCGGGTAAATGCGAGTTCTACTCGCAAAGAATGGCGGATTTGGGACTGGACCCACTGCCGGGTTATACCCCCCCCCATGAGGATCCCCAAAGTGGCAATTCGACCTATCCCCTGCAAATGATCTCCCCGCCCGAACCGGCTTTCCTGAATTCCAGTTTTGCCAACCTTGAGGCCAATCAAAGGGATTCCGGCCAACCTAAACTTCGGATCCACCCATTGGATGCCAAGTTTAGGGACATTGCCAGCCTAACCAAAGTCAGGGTCTTCAATGATCGGGGTTCGTTCCAGGCCTTGGCTATGGTGGAAGAAACGGTGCCTCCCGGGGTCGTCGTTTCGCATGGGGTATGGTGGAATAAACGAACCAACGATGGTGTGAATGTCAACTGCACCACCAGCACCAGGCTTACGGATTTGGGCGCTGGCGCAACCTTTTTTGACAACCTTGTTCAGGTAGAAACCATTCCCTTATGATCCCTGCAATCAGTCAATGCACCACCCTTGCCGCCCCATTCAGGGAGGAACTCGAGCAATTCGCTGGTTGCCGTTTGAATCATGTCGAAATCTGGCTACCCAAGCTGGAGGCATGGCTAAAAGCGGAAACCATTCCAACCACAAGGAAGCTCTTCACGGATTTGGGTATCATTCCCATCGCCGGGTCGATCCAGGGAGGCCTCCTTAGGCAAAATGGTGAAGCCCGAAAAGCCCATGAAGACCATTTCCGCAAAAGGCTTGACCTTATGGGGGAATTAAACATTCCACAGGTCGTTATTGTCCCCGATACGGATCATGAATCCCAGGAATTGGGACCGATGGCAGAAGGGTTGGTCAGGGCTTGCCAATGGGCGGAAGCGTATGGCATCAGGGTTGCACTTGAATTTTCCTGCCGGGCAAGGGTGGTGAACAATTTGCAAACCGCGGCAATGATGATCCGCCATGCCGCCCAAGCCAACCTTGCCCTTTGTCTGGATCTGTTTCATTTTTGGCACGGGCCAAGCAAGGAATCCGACCTGGACCTATTGGCGGAAGTACCTTTGGGATTGGTCCAGGTGTCCGATATTTCCGGGGTTTGCCGGGAATGGGCCACGGATGGCCAGAGAATCCTGCCAGGGGATGGGGATATTCCCCTGAAGGGACTATTGGCCAAAATCAGGCAAACGGGTTACCAAGGTCCGGTGAGTGTGGAATTACTCAACCCTCAAATATGGGGGATTAAACCGTCCAATGTTGCGGAATTGGCCCTTTCGGCATTGATGCGTTTATTCAACCCTTAAAGTATCTGTAAGCTATGCGGGTTGTTTGGAACCTTTGGAAACCAAAAGCAACCGCAGTAAGATCGGAGGATTGAAGGGGTAGGAAAGATTCCTTTCCTACCCAGGTCTTGGGTTTGCGTTTCAAGGTTCCAGATTTCGAATTCCGGCATGGAGGACCTGATGGATTCGTTCCTTCATTTCATCCCAATGAGCGATTTGAATTTCGTCCATGGGTGAGGTTGCCTTGGCAGATTCCTCCATGGCCCGGGTGATTTTCGCCAATAAGGCCTTCAGTTGCATTCGTGCCAAACTTCGCGCATCCGCAGGCCAGGCATTGGACCCGGAAAGCACCATGTTGGAAAGGGTTTTTACATATTGGCGTTGCAAGTTTCGCCTTTGGGTGGTGGTAGCCTCCAATGGTTTTCCCGTTTCGGCAAAAATCCCCTCCGATAGGGCTTTAAACACTTCACCTAAGCTAATTGCCTTGTCCTTTTCTACCTTGCGCAATGTGTTATCCACCACCCGTTGCAGGGTGCCTGGGCTGGTGAGGTGGTTGAGGACGACCATTTGAATGGAAAGAATCCGTTGGTTGACAGGGTATTCCACCGGACCCATGGCAGCGGCTTCATTTCCCCAATGGTACCAGCGATCCGCAGCGAGTTTTCGCAGCAAGGCCGGGGAAAATTGGAAGGATTTTTCCTGGAGGATTTTTTCCTTGAGAAAGGCTAGGGCTTCGCGTTGCTTTTCTCCGGTAACGGGAATCATCGGCTCGCGACCGCTGGGATCGTCCTTGTGATCACGATTGTAATGGACGCCTCCAACATGAATCGTGGCCAAATAGGCACCATTACCGACCTGATTGAGTAGAAGTGCAAAAGCCTGTCGAACTCTTTGAAATCCTTCACCCTTGTCCACAGCCTTGTCCGCCACGGTTTTGAGGAGATCCTCGGACATTTCAACCCTTTCCTTGGCAAATTTCAGTGGATCGGAACCGAGGTCCCACAGATTCACCAGGGGATCATTGTTGGCAAAAAGATCCTCATCGGTTGCGTAATCCTGACCCGGGAGGGCAATGGATTTGGCAATTTCGGAAAGTTTTTCCACTTCGCCTTCGGTTCCACCCGAGAGAGGTTTGTAGGCGTATTCAATAACCCGATAGTCGTATGGCCCAAGGGTGGTGGTGAAATAGTCGCCCTGTTTGACTCCCTTGGGGGCCAAATTCACTGGTGTGTAATCCATAACGGACCCTAAAAGTCCCTGTTTACGGGTGATTGAGGTGTCATGGAGTTGTTCGTTTTTGAGCATGGTTGAAGCCTTGAAATTGTGTCTTAGGCCCAAGGTATGGCCCACTTCGTGCATGGTCACCTCCTTGACCGCTTGCTGGATCAATTCCTCGGGGACTTTCTCCCCGGGCTTTAGGTCGTTAAGGCCTTGCATTACCAGGGCGGCCATTCCCAATTCATATTTCATGTGGGCACCGCATTGGCAATATCCGTGGCGGGCGGCAAGGTCGGTTGCCTTGAGCCGTTGGACAGGCTCATTCCACCCTGTGCGGGCTTCGGGAACCGCCTCCAAATCTCCCGTTAACAAGGGAGGGCGGATGAAATTCCAACCCAGGCGGGCGGCTTGAATGGTGCTTGCCGGGGCACCTGGTTTGGCAAGGCTGTATTCGCTCCGGTAGAAACGAACCATGCTGGCATCGAAGATGATATCGGCATCAATGATTTCGCCGGTCAATGGGTTGGCCCGGGATGGTCCCATGGCGAATCCCTGGTCGGTGGCAATCCAACGAAAAGTATTGTAATTGATGTCTTCCGGGTCGAATTCTTCGTTTTCCTGTTGGCGAACCTCAATGGCGTCGCGAAAGCCGATTTTTTCAAAGGCTTTGTTCCATTCGAGGATACCTTCACGAACCGAAGCGCGGTATTCATCCGGTACGGAATTTTCGATCCAATAAACGATCTTCTTTTTCGGGGCGGAAAGTTTGTTGGGATATTTGGGGTCAATGGGTTCGGCCCTTTCCAATCGCCATCGGTTAATGTGTCTGACAAAGGATGTGTCCACCGTGTCGCTGGTAAAATCCTTGACCACGCTTAAAAAATGGCCGACCCGATCATCGGCTAGACGGGGGGAATAGCCGGATTCGGGCAACATGCAGAATCCATAATGGATGACCAGGGTTTTTCCCCGGTTGTCGATAATCGATTCATCGTCGGAATGGAAACCGGACATCCGGCCGCTCCCGGTAAAAGTGGCGGTTAATTCCATTTCCACATTGCGGGGATAACCCTTTACTTTGGACCAGGTGCTTCGGGAGGAGTCGAATCCCCCCAGCCCCAATTGGGCAAAATCGCCCATAAAGATGTCGTTGAAGTTGATAAGCAGGCTCTGACGGCCCGAGTGTATGCTGACAATACGAAGCCCCATCAGGATGGAATCGGTGTAGGTGGTCTGGACAGCCCGGGCGACAGGGGTCCCCGGTTTTGCCTGAAAGCGTACATTGCGGCGGATCAATTGGACCCTGTCCCCAACCCGCCTGAAAAAAACAACCCATTGCTCATCAAAATTAAGGGTGTTGCCTCCCATTCCAGCTCCCCTTGCTACGGCAATGGGCAAAAGGAAGGGGCGTTCCAATTGATCTGGCCGAATCTCGGCAAACAATTTGTCTTCTTTGTGATGCAGTTTGAAAAGCCCTTCAACTTCACGAAAACCGCGGATCGTGGTTTCAAAATCATCAAACTTTTTTTCAGTAGTACTGCTTTGGGATGGGGAAGCGGAAGGGGGTGTCCCGACATTGGTTTGGGCGGAAAGGTTGCCAAAACTTGCCAAGACCAGGCAACAATAGCCAATGTGACGGTGCATAAAAACCTCGGGATGGAGCAAGCAAAAGTCCGCTATGAAATCAGGCTAAAAGGTAGAAGCTGTCTACTTCAACCCATTATCCTATTCCTTGGAGTTCCCCTCAGTAGCCCAGTCGTTAAATTCAGTAAAGTCGTAATAAAAGGAGCTAGATTACCAAATCAAGGCACTAATAAAGGGAGGATTGGGATGGCTAGGGGTTTTGTAGTGATTCGAACTCAAGGGTTATTTAGGGATTCGCCTTTGATATGGGATTTTGGCAAACCAATATCGGGTGGAAAGCCCCCGTCCAGGTTGCCCTTGGCGTTTTTTGAAGAACCAAAGGCCCCCAGGAAAATGAGGGCTCAAAAGAGGGCCCATTCCATCTGGGTCCAATCCGTTTCAAAGGGTGGCTTGGATAGAATTCAGGTGCCACTTCAACCGGAAAGGAAAAGGTTGGGAGACCTATATATTGGCCCCAAAAACGGCATACCTTATTCTTGAAATAATCAACCATTTGATGTAAGTAGTCAGGAACTCGTTCAACCATTGCTGAGGATTGCCATGCGTTTTTCGATCAATCGGCGCAAATTTCTCCGGGCTTCAGGAATATCGTTGGCTTTACCCTTGCTTGAAGGGATGGCCCAAAATTCCCTTGGGAAAGACCAAGGGAACCCGATTCGGCGCATGGTGGCAATTCAGACCAATATGGGGATTTTGCCCCAATATTTTTTCCCCGACAAAGCAGGACTGGATTATGTAGCCTCCCCTTATTTGATGAGGCTCAAAGCGCATAAAAGCGAAATGACTGTTTTTTCCGGGGTTAGCCTTCCCGGGGTTACCGGCGGTCATACCGCAGAACGCTGTTTTCTCACCGGAACTCCCCACCCCGAACGGGGTGGGTTTCGCAATTGGGTTTCGCTGGATCAGGTAGCTGCGGAACAAATCGGGAACCAAACGCGCTTTCCCTCGCTTGTATTGGCCATGAGTGGAGAATCGGGTCAAACCCTTAGCTATACCAGGAGTGGTGCACCTATCAGTGCCGAGCGAAGTCCCAGAAAATTGTTTCAAAACCTATTCCTGCAAGGGAGCAAGGAACAGTTGGCAACCAATGTGGAGGCGATTAAACAAGGCCGAAGTTTGTTGGATTTTGTCGGAGACCAATCCAAAAGGCTGAATCGGTCATTATCCAAGTTGGATCAGGCAAGAATGGATCAGTACTATTCCTCGGTCCGGGAATTGGAGAAACGCCTCCACAGTTCCGAGGAATGGGAATACAAGCCCAAACCGGTGGTGGCTGCCAAAGCTCCCGAGGATATTGATGATGCCCGGGAATTTGTACGGAAAACCCGATTGATGTTCGATGTCATCAAGTTGGCCCTCGAAACCGATTCCACCAGGTTGATTACCCTTTTCATTGACACCACGGTCATCCATAACATCACTCATCATGGGAACCGACCCGATGTGCTAGCCGAATTGAAAGGGCATGAAGAGAAGCAGTTTGATGCGTTGAACGGTTTTTTGACCTCACTAAAAGGAACCACGGAGGCAGGCCAATCGCTCCTTGAAAGGACCATGGTCCTGTATGGAACCTGTATGGGTAGTGCCAATTCCCATTCAAATGTCAACCTCCCGGTTTTGCTTGCGGGTGGGGGATTTAGGCATGGGAAACACCTTGCCTTTGACAAAGAAAATAACCATCCCTTAACCAACCTCCACCTCAGTATGCTCCATCGCCTGGGAATTCCGGCCAAGGAGTTTTCAACATCACGGGGAACGATGTCAGGATTGGAGTTGGCATGACCTTTCCTATCCTCTCCCAGGGAAGATGGCTAACATGGGTTTTGTTATTTGTCCCATGTGTTGTGGGTGAAGGCCGAGTTCTGGGTGGGGACATACAATCCTTTCTGGGGAAGCATTGCCTTGCCTGTCACGATTCCGAAACCCGGAAAGGCCAATTGGATTTATCCCAAGGCAAACCGGATTTTGCCAATCCGGAAGTTTTTTCCCGATGGGTAAAGGTCTTTGATAAAATTGACCGTCACGAAATGCCCCCTCCCAAACGCCCTCGACCCAACCGGGATGAAATGGGGGAAGTATTGTCGGATCTCAAAAAACAATTGTTGGAAGCGGATCGAAGGATTGCCCCTGTGGGCCGGAAACCGATCCTTCGCCGATTAACCCGGTCGGAATATGAAAACACCATCCGGGACCTTTTTGACATTCCGGGAATTGCCCTCCAAGGGGACCTGCCCGCGGATGGTATGGCCTATGGGTTTGACAAAAATGCCGATTCTTTGGATATTTCCCATGTCAATATGGCCAAGTATATCCAGGCAGCTGACCAAGTCCTTGATATGGTCATTGCCACCAGACCTTCCCCCCCAACGGTGCAAAAGCGGCGTATTTCCCTTGCCAATCGTGGGGGATTTGTCGCCCATGTGCTTTTGAATGGCGATGGCGTGTTGCTCCGTGACAAAAAACCCGACCCTGATTTTCCGCCGGCCGGGGAGCAAAATCACCTCGACGAAGGGGCTCATGAACGCATGGGCACTTTTCAGACCGGGAGCAGCGTAGGCCTTTTTCGTCATGAAGACGAATCGTTTAGCCCCTATTTAATCGAACAGGTAACCATTTATCCTGGAAACTACCGACTTTCCACCTCGCTTTGGAGTTTCCAATGGGACAAGGGCAAGGTTCTTCCTTCACGGGGCACGGAATCCGCGCGGCTTTCGGTTGTCCAACTAACGGGAGATGGTCGCGGTGGACAGCATCCAAGCCGGGTCCTTGGCTATTATGACGCACCTTCAATCCATTCCCAACTCCATCATGAACAGGTTTGGTTGAACGCCAATGAGATCATTGGTTTTAACGCCGCTTCCCTGGCACCTGCCGTTAATTATTCCCGGAAAGGCCGGGCAATGGCTTTTACAGGGCCAGGTATTGCCTGTGACTGGGTTGAAGTGGAGGGGCCTATTCATGATCAATGGCCTCCCAAGGGGCACCAGACTCTTTTTGGTGACCTCCCCTTGAAAGAGTTTATTTCCAACGGACAAAGGAAGGTGCGCCCACCTGTACGCCTAAAGACCCGCCAACTGGGGGCAGGTATGAATCGGCCGGATCCGGATGTGGGACTATTTACCATTCAAAGTGATAATCCTGTTGAAGATTCGGATCGGTTATTGGGGGAATTTCTGCCCAAAGCTTTCCGTCGCCCTGTTGCTCCCGGGATCAGGAAAGGTTATGTGGAAAAGGTAAAAGAAAGGTTGGCAGCCGGGGATTGTTTTGAAACCGCCATGAGGTGGGCCTATCGGGCCGCTCTTTGTTCACCGGATTTTTTGTTTCATTTCAATCCCGATGGCCGCTTGGACAATTATTCTTTGGCGTGCCGGATTTCCTACCTTCTTTGGAATTCGGTTCCCGATCAAATCCTTGGAGACCTTGCCCTAAATGGGAAACTGGGTGACCCAAAGATTCTCCACAATCAGGTGGAGCGTATGCTAAAAGATGTCAAATCCCAGCGGTTTGTCGAGGACTTTTTGGGCCAATGGTTGAAACTGCGTCAAATTGCCGCCACCGATCCCGACAAAAAGCTTTACCCCGAGTTTAGTTCCTTTTTGCAAGATTCCATGGTCGCGGAGACAAGAGGATATTTTCGGGAATTGTTGGAACGGAATCTTGGAGCTGAATTTCTGGTTCGTTCGGATTTTGTCATGATTAACAATGTCCTGGCCAAGCATTATGGAATTCCCGGAGTGACTTCCTCCAAAATTCACCGTGTAAACTTGCCAATGGACTGTCCTCGCGGGGGATTCCTCACCCAAGCTGCAATTCTTAAGGTCACATCAAATGGCACCACCACCTCCCCTGTTCCCAGGGGTGCCATGGTGTTGGAGCGATTTTTAGGCCAACCACCCGAGCCGCCGCCCCCCAATATCACGGCAATTGAACCGGATGTTCAAGGTTCCCAAACCATTCGCCAACAGCTCAAAAAACATCGGTCGGATCCTGCCTGTGCTACTTGCCACGACAAAATTGATCCCCCCGGATTCGCCCTGGAATCCTTTGATGTTATCGGGGGATTTCGGAACCGGTACCGTTCCATTGGGGCTGGTGATCCTCCCATCCGGGGTTGGATTGACCCATTTTTATCCATCAACTTCAAGTTGGGGCCTGGTGTGGATCCTTCGGGTATCCTTCCGGATGGCAGGAGCTTTGATGGGATAAAAAAATATCAGGAACTCCTGGCCGCTGATCCCAAAATGCTCCTTCGGAACATGGCCGAACAATTTGTGGTTTATGGGGTTGGCCGACCTCTTTCCTTTGCGGACCGACCCCAAATAAACTCAATTGTTTCAAAAACGATGAACAAAGGGGGGGGAATTCGCACGGTTGTCCATGAGGTGATTCAGAGTGACCTATTTCAAAACAAATGACGGTAGGATTTGGGATCCTCTCCCCGCAAATTTCGGAAAAGCCAAAGGATAGCAATGAAAAAAAACATGGTTCAATGTACCTTTTTCCTTGTGGCATTGGCAGTTCCCCTTGCCCATGCCAATCCGGTTCCAATCGTTGTCAATGAACCCGCAAAACTAAAAGTGCGGATCCTGGGCTTATTTGCAATGGAACGGATTGGCGATTTTCGGTTGCTGTTGGATAAACTGAAAATCAAAATCCTTGAGTTGGATTTTCATCAGGCCGAGGGGATTTTGGAGTTTGATCCGGCCAAAGTTTTGTCAGGGGCAAAGCTACAGGAATATACAAGCCGATTGGATGAATTGGTTCGCAATTCTTCCCAAGGGACATTTGGACTGAAACCGCCTGGAACGACTCCAAAAAACAAGCTCAAACGCATTGAAATCCCGGTGTTGGGCCTGGATTGCAAAGCATGTTGCCTGGCTGCTTACGAAATCGTTGCCCGATTGGACGGTGTTGAACAGGCAACAGCCAGCTTCAAGGAGGGACGGATCACGGCACTCATTGATCCTGGGAGGATTCAATTAAGCCAACTGGAAACGACGCTCAAGGAGCGTGGGGTAACCCTGAAAAAGTGAGTTACTCCCGAAAGTATTTCCATTGATCTTTTGATGGAAATTGGAGCTGGGAAAATCCCAATGGAAACCAGTCTGGCTGGTCCCATTCCATTAAACGATTTATGGAATCAGGCACCTGGAAGAAGGGTTTCGGAGTCTGGGTGGATGGTTCAGTCTTTCTCTGGAGGAACGCTGCCATAAGACCAAGGCAGGCCCTTGAACGCTGCTGCTTGGGCAAATGCTGGAATCCTTCCAGCCTTCATTTTGTGGGCGAGTTCAACACCAATCTTTACCATCTCCTCTCCCGATCCCAATTCCAGGTTACTGTAACTGGTTAGGCGTGTTTCATAGCCTCCGCCCCTTGGGCCAAAGGATTCAATGGTGGGTACATATCCCACGCAACCATTGGCCAGGGAAACCGGAAAGGTGAGAGGGAATCCTGATTTTTGCTTGAGATCCAAACCGAACGCACAAAAGAATTCTGCCGGGTTGGAGATAAAAACCGCCGGGCCTACCTGGATTGCCTGAATTTCGACTTCAGCGACAGGAAATTTTTGAATCAAAGCATCAAGCAAAACAGTTTCCTTGGCAAAAGCCCATTCGGTTGGATCGGTTTTTTGTCTAACCCCTTGCAAGATCCCCATAGACTTTTGAATATGGGGTTTTGAGGGAAGCCGACGCTTCATTTCCACCACCCGGGTTTGATAATCGACCTGTAAATCGGCACCTTTTTCCATGGAAATGAGTTGTTTAAAAGCTTCCGCGCCGATGCGACCTCCCACAAATTCAGCCCAAGCTTCCGGCTTTCGGTTGGTGAGGGGATTCCTGTTGTCCACCTGAGTTACATCTCCTGAATTGCCATTAAGGAAAACGACTGGTTTGTCTTTCCCGTAATACCCCTGAATCACTTTTTCCAAATAGTAGACATAATTGGCGGAAATTCCCCCCGGATTGGTGGTGGCGTGGCAGGAAAAATTCACCACACAACCAAGGAACTTTCCCTCTTTTGACCAAACCCCAATCACCCCTACCTCCGGATCCACCGGCCCTGCCGGGCCCGCAATTTCCGGATTATTTTGGCCAGGGTGGGTCATCGTCATGCCACCCTTCATAAAGAACCGCCGGTTAAAGGCAACCTGATTTTCCAGCCCTTTTCCCATCCCGGCAAATGCGTGGATTCGCTTGTTAAACGCCTCTTCGACGGCCTCCACCACTCCTGTTTCCATTTTCTCCAGATATTTAAGATCCGCTGTGCTTGATAAATTATAGGCTAGGTCCTGAATGAATGGGGTGGAGTGGTCATAATCACCTGGCATAACCATTCCCACCGGTCCCGAAGAATGGGAATGCGAAGCCCCAATCAGAACCCCGGACCCTGGTATTTTGGTCCTTGCAAAAATACGATTGCGAATCCTGGTCGCACTGCGCCGATCAATACCAAGGGCATCCAAACCAACCAATACAACGATCTTTTTCCCATCATCAAAAACGGCGGCTCGTGCCTTGCATGCGTCGTGGAAACTTTGGTGAAACGCCTTTCCGTAGCCCCCCGGTTGCTCCTGACCCAAGGTGGGAGAAATATCCCGTTCGGCAAAACCGGCTTTGAAAATCATCTCCCCGGCAGAGACCATGGTGTTGGGGAATGGATGAAGTAATACCATCAATGCCAGGACAAGAAAACGTTTCACGGAAGGCCTCCAAACAGGGAAGGAGTGTCATTAAAGGTGGGGGGATTTTTCCTGCACCCAAGGATTTTGTCTACCCGGTCAGGAGCGGTAATCCATCCTTATTAAAACAATTTGAGTCGCTTTTTTCGAACAAAGGGAACATTTTTGGCAAATCAGTCTACCCCTGTTGGACATTCCTTTAGCCTATTGCACAATTTCCTTAGCAGATTTCCTTCACTAACACATTCGGTGTAATGCCATGGGTGTTTTCCCCTGTTTATTGCTTTTTATTGGCTTGGATCCAATCATTCCCTCGGTGGAAACAATTCGGGATTCCATTCGGTTACCGTTGGAATTGAAAATCGAATTGGCCGCTTCTGACCCATTGATAAAGAGCCCTGTTGCCGCCACCTTTGATGAAAAAGGCAGGCTCTGGGTGGTGGAAATGCCCGATTATCCCAATGGGCCAAAACCGGGTCAAAAACCGGGGGGGACTATCAAAATCCTGGAGGACACAAACAGGGATGGCCTTTTTGACAAGGCCACGCTTTTTGCCAAGGAACTACTTTTTGCCAATGGGGTCCTACCCTGGAAAAAAGGAGCATTTGTAACCGCGGCCCCCCATATCCTCTTCCTTGACGATGCCGATGGCGACGGTGTTTCCGACAAAAGGGAAGTCCTGTTTGAGGGATTTTCCGAGGGAAATCCCCAACTTCGGGTTAGTTTCCCGGTGCTTGGGCCGGATGGGTGGGTGTATGTGGCGAATGGCCTTCGTGGTGGCAGCATCAAGCGTCCCAACGATTCGAAATTAAAAGCCACGAATATTGGAGGTCGTGATTTTCGTTTTCACCCGGAGACCTATGTTGGCGAGGCCATCACGGGTCCGGGCCAATTTGGTAACACCATTGGCCGCTGGGGGGACCGGTTCGTGTGCGACAATCGCCATCATTTGCGCCATGTTGTCCTGTCCGAGAAAGACATCCGGCGCAATCCGCTTATTCGTGCCGGGGAACTATTAATCGATGCGGCAGGGGAGGAGGCTGGCCCACTCAGTTCAGGAGGAAAAATCTATCCTTTAAGTCGTAACTGGACCACATCCAACCTCCATCAGGGAAGATTCACTGCGGCCAGCGGTGTTTTTTCCTACCAGGGACCCGGTTTGGGACCAACCCATCAGGATGCTGTTTTTACCTGTGATCCTACGGCCAATTTGATTCATGAAGAAGTCCTCAAACCACAGGGAGGTACTTTCAAAGCCGTGTCACCCCAAAAGGGAATGGAGTTTTTGGCGACCAGGGAGGAGTGGTTTCGTCCGGTGAGTTTAACCTCCGGGCCAGATGGAGGGTTGTATGTGGTGGATATGTGCCGGGCGGTAATCGAACATCCGGAGTTTATGCCCACAGAGCTTCGGAATAGGCCAGACCTTTTATGGGGTAGCCAAAAGGGGCGAATTTGGCGCATTACCTCAAAAAAATCAACACCCCCAAAAGCCTTCCCGTTTGCCCAAACGGAGGGTGATATCCTTGCGGACCTTGGCCATTTGGACGGCTGGAGGAGGATGACCGCCCACCGATTGATTTTACAGGACATTTCCAATCCCAAATGGGCTCCACTTCTTTTCCCTCTTCTTCAAAGTCCATCCTCCGATGCCAGGTACCATTCCCTTTGGCTCCTGGCGTCCTGTAACAGGATCGACATTAACCACTTGAAAAAGCTTCTCCATGACAATGACCCTGTCCTGGTCCGTGCCGCCCTTTCTTGCCTGGAAAACTTAACCGGTATCCACATAACACAGGACCAGTTACACCCCTTGGCAGTCCACAAAAATCCTACGATCCGTTTTCAGACTGCAATAGCTTCGGAGCGCCTTTTGCCCAGGGAACGCTCGGCCATTTTGGCCGAAATTGCCAAACGGGACGGTTCGGATCCATGGACCTCCCTGGCAATCCAGTCCTCCGCTGCCGGGTGCCAGGGTTCCATTCTTTTGGCACTTCTTCAGGAAATTGGGAAGGATCCATTACCCCTGAACCTTTGCCAGGAATTGGCTCGCCAATCGGGAATTTCCGCATCCGATGCCGAGATTTCAGCGTTAGGTTTTTTGGCCCTTAAACGAAACGATCAATCCCTTGGAAGGAAAATCCTGGCGGGACTTCAGGTTGGGCTAAAATCCAGAGGAAAATCGCTGGTAACCTATGTTGGAAAAAGCCCGGAATGGGCGGACTTTTCCAGGAAGGAAAAGGTACGGGCAGCCAACCCCAAGGAAACCGCAGAAGCCCGAACCGATTCCCTGGAAATTGCTTTGGTAAACCAACCCATGGACACGAAATGGCTGGCAAAACTAGCCCTTCAGGATCCTGACTCTCAAATGCGCATAATGGCCCTTCGGGAGGCCTCGGCGCTGGCTTGGGATCAAGCGGGCCCTATTCTTCTCGACGATTGGAAAACCCAGCCCCCCAGCATTCGTCGTGAACGACTGGAACTTTTGGGAAAGTCCCCGGAACGCATTTTATACTTTTTGGAACGGGTTCAAAACGGTACGATTCCGGCAAGAGAAGTAGACCCCGCCCGAAGTCGCCAATGGATCAACCATACCCAAGCCAAAGTAAATGCAATGGCCAAGGCACTTTTGGCTGGCAACCTGCCGGCTAACCGGGAAAAAGTTTTGGCAGAATATCGTGTTAGCCTCGACAAACCCGGGAATGCCCAAAAGGGAAGGGATGTTTTTGTGAAAAATTGTGCCACCTGTCACAAAGTGGGGGACCTTGGCATGGATGTTGGACCAGATATTTCCGATACTCGTACCAAAACCACCGCAATGCTGCTGGCAGATATCCTTAACCCCAATTTGGCAATCGACAATAACTATATTAACTATATCGTTCATCTGAAAAATGGGCAAACTTCCACAGGCATGATCAAGGCAACCAATGCTGGTTCGATTACCCTGCTTCGGGCTGAAAAACAGTCCGAGGTTATCCCCCAAAACCTGATCGAAGAATTGCAAAGCACCGGGCAATCCATTATGCCCGAGGGCATTGAAAAAACAGTATCTGTTTCTGAAATGACCGATCTGCTCCGTTTCCTTAAGGATTGGCGCTATTTGGACGGCAAAACACCCCAAAATCCTTAGGGGTGCGAATCAGGATTCCATGGGAGCCCGTTTCCAATTCCGGATTTTGGGTCGACTATTTTTCACCCACCTCAGGAACCGGGTTGGCTTAGAGCCCTTGGAGCCATTTCAAGGGCAAGCCATCCAACCGTTTGGTGGAAACCTTTAGAAATTGGCCGAATTTTTGATTGGCTTCCGCCTGGAGTTCCATGGTCGCCGCTCCAAAACGGATGGCTTCATTGATTTGGGTATCGGCTCCCAAAGCCGCTGCCGTTTTGAGAAGCGGTGCGATTTGCGGGTCGCTTTTGATGATTGCCTCCGCCGCCGGTCGAGCCCGGGTGCCGTCCCCAATAAGTTGGGTTTGCCAGATCACGCCCCATCGACCTGACCCGGATTTTCCCAAAATCGTGTCCTCAACCATGATCCGCCTATTGGCCAATTCGGGTTCCACCCGGATCACTCGAAGTGTGTCTACTTTAGCCTCCTCTCCCATTTGGATCGCCAACGGTTGCCATGCTTTGGGAGGGGTTGGCGTCCCCAAGATGTCCCCCAGGGCTTTATTCAACAATTTGGGAATCATCTGAACCAAAAGTCCTTCGACTCCCTTGGCAGCACCAGGTTTAGCCTGTTCCACCAAAAGGTCACCACTTCCCTGGATTTGGAGCACGCGACCCATTTGAAAGGTGAAAAGGGCTTTTCGGGCCAACCAATCTGCTTCATCTTCGATGGGGAATGGGGGAATTCGATCCAAAATATTGGCCCGATCCCGCCCTGGTTCCAAACCAAGCCCCTTTAAATCGTTCACCAATTCCAAGGTTGATCTTTCTTCCAAACCTTGAACCCGTTCTTGAATGGCAAGCATTATTAATTGACGAATTTGGGCCGTACGAGGCTCCATTTTTTTGATTTGGGATGGCCTTAAGCGAATAAGCACCAATTGCCCCTTGGAGGGTTCAGCCTTACCTTCCCATTGTTTAAGTTCGTTCCCCAAAAACTGGCGAAGGCCTTCCTGGTCCGCACCCAGCTCGGCGCGCCAAATCCGAATCCTTCGATTCAGATCGATTCGAATTTGGTTTTCCCGCTCTTCGGTTTCCTTATCCCATTTTTCCAAAAGTCCCGGTTGGGTCCGTTTGAGCCATTGCCTTTGAACCACAAGCCAGAGATGGCGGTTGGCCGCTTGACCAAGGACAAGGCCCCGAATTTCTTCGCCTGAGGTGAGCCTGACCACCTCGGCAGCCGGGGTTACCGCTTGTCCCCAACCGAAACTTGGCAGGAAACTTGGTATAAAAAGTGACCATGCCAGGATAACCTTGAGGGAGTGCATTGGGACCTCCTAAACGGCTGGGAAAATACCATTGCGTTTCCCTTAACGAATCCTACGCCCCCGGTTGTCGATTGTCGTTTCGAAAAGACCACCTTGAGAGGGTTGATTGGCCCAAGGGACATTTAAAAAAACGATCCATTATTTCAGCTGTCCTCAAGGATTCAAAAATGTATTCAAGCTTTCGTTTGTACCCAAATTAATAATTATTTTCCCACGACCCTTTTGGCGGTTGGCAAAGCCCGAAATCGCAACCCAGATAAGCATAAATGAACTTGTTTTCATGGAAATTTGGTTTGCGGATTGATGGGCCTTGTGGCAATCATTAGATATCAAAGGCAATCTTATGCAAAATAATCACTAAAAACGGCCCAGCCCTCTGGATTCTCTTGACTCTTGACGGCAATTGAATTATAAATAAAGTGGGTTCATAGTTTTTTCACATTTTTCTTGGGAGAACGATCATGGTCCATCAAAAGGGAGGAAGGCGTTTCGCCTTCACCCTAATCGAGCTCTTGGTGGTGATTGCAATCATCGCCGTGCTAATCGGTCTTTTACTTCCTGCCGTGCAAAAAGTTCGCGAAGCGGCGAACCGGATGCAAAGCCACAACAACCTCAAGCAGATTGGAATTGCGCTCCATAGTGTGCACGATACCAACGGTAAATTGCCAACCACCCATGGTTGTTTCCCCAAAACCGGCAACGGGGACGATTGGGGCAACCGTCGCATTCCTTCGGGATTCGGTACCCAGCAATATTTCTTGCTTCCCTACCTGGAACAGGATTCCGTTTACAAGCACCCCGAAATCAACGACAATGGTAACGGAAACAGCCAATCTTGGCGTTCACGCCAAGTCGTAAAAACCTACATTGCTCCTGGTGATCCCAGCGTTCCCACCGAAGGGAAAACATGGGGTGACCGTGGAGCTACTTCCTATTCCTCCAATTGGCACGCCTTTGGTGGCGGTTGGGGTGAAGATTGGCAAGTGGGCGGCAAAGCCCGCATTCCCTCCTCGTTCCCCGATGGCACCTCCTCAACGGTTGCCTATGTGGAACGCTATTGTATTTGCGGGACCAACGGCCAACCCACCGGCACGGGCTATGTGGAGCGCATTTGGAACGAAGACGGCCAAAACTCCGGCCCAATCGCCAGCAAGTACACCGGAAATGTGTTTTTCATGCCTGCTTATTGGTTCCATATCCCGGGTGGTTATGATCCTACCCCCCCAGTGGATTACCCATTCAATCGTCAAACCGGGGCCTCGGCCTATGTGACCCTTCCCCAAGACAAACCCAATGTTGGTTTGTGTGATCCTACCCGACTTCAATCCCTTACCACAGGTGGCATTGGCTGCCTCATGATGGACGGGGCTGTTCGCAATGTGAGCTTGGGTATAAGCAAAGCTACTTGGGGCCGGGCTTTCGTTCCCAACGATGGCGGCGTGATGGGTAACGATTGGTAAGTCGATTTTGAAGGATATATTTCAGGTAGCAATGGCCAGATCCATTGCTACCTTTCACTTATTTAGCAAAGGATTTTTACCAATGAATCGGGCAGTTTTTTCCTTGTTAGGTCTTGGCACACTTTTTACACTTATGGTCGGGTGTGGCGGGGATGCGACCAACGCACCTTGCAATATTTCCGGCAAGGTTACCTATAAAGGGGCCCCGGTTACCGGTGGTACCATGACTTTTTGGTCCAGCGAAGGAGGAAGTTATTCTGCCTCCCTTGATGCAACCGGCAAATATTCAACTGCCAACTTGCCCGCCGGAACGGCCAAGGTAAGCGTGGATACGGAATCCACCAATCCGGACCGGAAAATGGAAGGCTACGGAGGTGGCAAGGGAAAACCGGGGCAATCCGGTGGTGGTGGTGCCAAAAAAATGACTGCCAGCCCTATGCCTGATTATGCCAAAAAGAATGTAATTACCTATGTAAAGATTCCGGCCAAATACGCTCAAAAAGACTCTCCTTTAACGACAACCCTTAAACCAGGTGCCAATAAAGCAGACTTTGATTTGGTCGATTAATAGTAAAACTTAAACTTTTACTTGAAGCCGACAAAGTTTTTTGTCGGCTTTTTTATTGCCCTTGAAAATAATAAAATGAAGTCGATAATTTTTTATGAGTGAACAAAAGTTAATTGATCTTTTTTAATATCCCCTCATTCTCCCATCACTAAGGAAGGGATTCCTTTTGAACGGAGGAAATGGAATGGCGCAGGTTAGCCTTGGGTGCGAAATATTCCCTGTTTGCGTTGGCCAGAATGGCTTACATCCATGATTTTGCCCTTTTCATTCATGGCAAGGTGGAAGCGTTCCCGCCCCTGAAGTTTGTGTAGCGTGATGTGGTATTCCGAACTGGTTTTCACCATGACATCCAGGTCATCCTGCGGTCTGGGTATGCGTATTTTTCCCCAAGATCCATCGCCCAAATAAAGCACCCCGTTTTCATGCTGCATCCCATTGAGGAGTGGTTTGGTTCGTTTAAAGGTATGGTCATGGTGTTCCAAAACCAGGGGAACACGATACTTGTCAAAAAGAGGAACCCAATGCTTGCGGTTTTCAATTCCGGTTCCGTTCACGGCTTTCTTGCCATCCTTGGCGGGAACACCAAGTGGGTTGCGGTGGGAGGGGTACGCTGGAACATGGTTTACACAAAGGGTGTGGGGTAGGTCCTGGCGGGCCAAAAGCGTTTTTTCGAGCCAACACGATTGATCCCCGCCGATAGGGGTTAGGTGACCGGAATCAAGCAGAACCAAACTCAGGTAGTCGCCAAAATCGAGCATATTGAAGGTCTTGTCGGGAAAGAGGCCATCAAAAAGGGCCAGATAAAAAGGGGCTTTGCCTCGGTCACTTGTGTATCCACCATTCACCTCATGATTCCCAATGCAGGTGACCATGGGAATGAGTCGCCCTTCCGAATCAATCATGGTTTTGGACCAATTACGAATGAAAGCAAGGCTAATTTCGACGGATCGCCCGTTATCATACCCAAGGTCTCCCCCCACGATGGCAAAATGAGGGTTTTGGCGTGCCGCCATGACATTGTTGGCAACGGCGGCGGCCTGAATTCCCACATCCCCTCCGGAAACGAAAGAGATAGTGTCGTTTGCTTTTTTTGGCATGGTCCTGAACCGATAAACCCCGGAAGATTTGCCAATCCTGAAGGCATATTCGGTACCGGGTGCAAGGCAGGTTAATTCCGCCCGGAATACTTGAAAATCCGTCATGGGATAGGGTTTGGAAAGCGTTTTTTGGGATTTCCAGGAAATGGGGGTTGGCAAGTGTGTTTAAGGCTTCAGCCGCCACCTTGGGCGCCGGTACTTTGGGAGTCCAAGCTTGCGGGTTGGAGGTATACTGGACCGTGGTGTCTGCCGTTTCCCCGCGAACGCCAATCCATTGAACCACCATCGTTGTGGTTGGGTCCCGATGCCAAGTCAAAAACAGGGTGTTTGGGTGAAAATCGGGGCTATCCTGGCCAAGCAAAGCGAGGGCATTCCCAATGAAATCGTGGGTTTCTTTGGCCCAAAGGACACTTCCTGCCTGGCAAGCCAAAAACGAGGAACCCAAAAACAATCGCCGGGAATTTGAGGCCACAATTCTCTCCTTAAAGGGATCCTGTTGTTGAAGATTAAACAATAATTTCATCCTCCTGAAAGTGTCTGTTCCTAATTATTTGCGTCAAATCCAGAAAAAAGGGTGGTGTTACACCACGGTCCTTGTGGCCTTTACAGCCTCCCGAATCCTAATTGGTTCAATGATTCCGCCAATGAAACCCTATTCTTGCCTTAAAAATGCGGTGAATTGCTTCCTTTTATGCTTCCAACCTTCCGGAAAAGGTTGGATTTCCCCAATTACCTAGGATATCGTTGAAGGTGAAATCAGGATTGGCACGAGTTAGACTATGTTGGTTGTTCCACCCAGTAATCCGGTTTTTGTGAAACAGGCATCGGAACCGATTTCCCAAAAAAAATGGAAATGGGTGGTCATTGGTCTGTTTTTCCTAGGACTCCTCTGGTCCGGTTCCTTTTGGGCTAGCCGTTGGCTGGGGTTGGAGGCCCTGCATAGGGGATCATTTCCTTTTGCCAAACGGGCCCTGACCTTGGCCAATTGGCTATGGCCAATTAGTCATGGCAACCAATTGGCCTTGGCCACCGCCTGTCGGCGCAATCAGGATTATTCCGAGGCGGAAAAACACCTGAATCAATGCCTCAAACTCGAAGGAGGGGCCAATGAGGATGTCCAGATTGAATTTTTGCTCATGCGCACGGCAACCGGGGAGGTGGACGAAAGCTCGTGGCATTTGATGGGTTATGTGGACCAAAACCATCCAAGGAGTTACGAGATTATGGAGGCAATAACAGGGGCCTATCTTCGGCGGCTTAAATATGGCCCAGCTTATGCGTTGTTAAATCGAATGGTGGAGTTGGCCCCCGAAAAAGCCCTTTCCTATTTCTGGCGAGGATGGGTCCTGGAAAGGATGGACAATCCCGGTGAAGCCAAAACAAACTATTTATTGGCAATGGAGCGTGATCCCTCCCTTGTCCAGGTTAAGCTTCGCCTTGGGGAAATCCTTTTGGAGGACAATCGCCCTGAAGAAGCAGTCCCGTATCTTGAAAGCCTGTACACGGATTTCCCAGGCCGCGCGGATGTCCAGGCTCGCCTGGGACAACTTCGTTTCCTCCAGGGGCGCTGGTCCCAGGCAAGGGAACTCCTTGAATCCGCCCTACCCCGATTGGAAAACGACCCCAGTTTGTTGATTCATCTGGCCCGGTTGGACCTGCAGGAGGACCGCCCGGTGGAGGCAGAGGTTTTTTTGAGGCGTATCCTGAAAAACGATCCAACTGACACCGAGGCCCAATTTTCACTGGTTGCTTCCCTTCAAAGCCAAGGCAGGGTGCCGGAAGCGAAAATGGCTTTGGACGAATACAAAATCAAAAAGAAAAACCTGGAAATGGCAAACAATATGCTGAAAGACGAGGCGCAGCACCCAAGCAAAAGTGCCCAAACGGCTTACGAAATCGGCAAAGTGTTATTGGAAATTGGCCGCACCTCTTTGGGAACCTATTGGTTGGACCAAGCTCTCCTTCGGGATCCTACCCATGCCCCTTCCAAGGCCCTTTTGGACAAACAAAATAGCCTAAAAAAGGTTCCGCCCAAGAGTGGCTTTCCCCAGTAGGAAGTTCCTTTGCATTCTTGCCCCAGCTACCAAATGCCAACCCGTTTGTAAACCAAAACAAGAATGTCCTGACACATGGGTAGGGATTGTCAGGCACCAGGGAAACCCCCTACCGAACGGTGGTTGGATTTTTGTTGAAGGCTTTGGTATCCTTCCCAAGTTTTTTTGTGGCGGCTATTTTTTTTGGAGAAATGTCCTTATCCAGGGGAGCCATTCCCTAGGTGGAAATGGATCACGGTTTCCTCACCGATCGCTTGGGCCAGAAATCGAATGACCGGGTTTACTTTTTTGGGAGGCAAGGGTCCGCAATAACCAAGTGATTTGCACATTTTGGGCAAAATTTTCCGATTAACAAGTTTTTCACCCAACCTTGTGCTATGTTTTGATTGTCAGGTCCTTCGCATTTTCCCCGGTTTATTCAGGTGATCCAATTATGTTCCGGATTGGGTTTATTTGTTTTGCGGCATTCCTGATGGGGTCGGTTGACGCCAGGGGGGGGATTTCTTTCACCTTGGATAATTCCAAAAACCGGATGGTTCAGGCCCGCATGGTGGCCCTGGAATTTACTTCGGATCACAATTTGATGTGTCGTGATGGAAGTGATCTGTTAAGTCATGCTGGCCGCTTTCCGGATGTGGAATGGTCCTCCAAAGAGCCCAACTTTGTTGCCCCAATGTCTCACACTCAAGGCAAAACGGTGGAGGCGCGGATTTTGATTCACCTAACCTGGGTGCCTTTGGGGTCGAAAATTCATGTGGTGGGTCATTCCGCAAATGAGGCATTTTCTTTTGAGGGCACAGGGGTTGTTGAGGAATTGGGGGGCGATCCCCGAAAGGCGGTAGTCCTGGTCAAAGGAAAAAAACTCCTACCCGCCCAAATGCGCAAAATGGAAGCCAATATTCATTGGATGGCGACCCTTGAGGTGCCCGGGGAAAATGCCAAGCCTTTTGATTTGGGGTCGACCGAGGGTATCCTCTGTTTTTTAACTAGGGGAACCCCACGAAGGGGAAGTGAGGAGTCTTCCGCGGTTACCCAAATGCGCATTCGGGAAGCCTACAGTAAATTGGCAACCGCCCTGGAGGTGGGGCCAGAGAATCCTTCGGCGGTTGCCATTGTTCATTCGCTGACGAGTTATTGTGGCAAATGGTATAACCCCAAGGTGCACATGGAACGGGATGTTGCGTGGCGGGTTCCCACAACCTGGCGTGCGCGCCAGGCGGGTGCCAGTTGCATATCCATTTGCAATTATTGTTCGCTGATTTTTGATCAGATCGGGATGGAAGGGGCCATTTCCCAGGTGGAAATATGGGCTTCTCCCGAACAGCCCACCATGGCGAAAATTGGTGGCGTGGATTCGGAGGATTTCTTCAAAAATATTGGTCCGTACCAATGCCAATTATTCCTTGCCGATGACCGCAATACACGCTTGGGCCAGGTGGGCGGCTGGGGTGGAATGAACCATTATGAGGGCTGTATTGTCTACCATTACAACAATAGAACCTATTATTTTCCAGGCGGTACCGACCGGGTTTATGAGGACAAAAATACTGTTCTTTATATCTTTAGAACCCTGGTTTGGGCTCGCTACGATAATAGTCGCAAGGAATGGCAGGTTGTCCAGGTGGTCAAGACTTACACACCGCCCAGAAACGGCGCACCCGCCAATTGCGAAATACCCTAATTCGGGTAGTGGGTTTTATTCCTCTTGCGAAAATCAGTCCGAAGGGGAGGGTGGGGGATTTTCCAGCCAAATCCGCCTTTGGCGGGATGAAGGAATGTTGAGCATTTTTCGATATTTGGTAATGGTTCGCCGGGCAATGGGAAAGCCCTCGGCCGTCATTTTTTGGACCAGATCATCATCCGAAAGAGGCATAGTCCTGTTTTCGCTGGCAACCAGTTCCTGGAGGCGTTTTTTCAGTTTTTCCCATGCAATTTCCTCGCCACCACTGGTGGTTGTTCCCCCGGTAAAGAAGCGCTTAAGGGGAAAAAGACCTCGTGGGGTTTGAACATATTTATCGTCAACCGCCCGGCTTACCGTGGTAACATGAACCCCAACCTCATCGGCAACCTGCTGCATCTTGAGAGGTTCAATAAAATCAGGTCCCTCCTCCAAAAACCGTCGTTGTCGCCGAATAATGGATTCCGATACGCGCTTGATGGTGCTTCGCCTTTGTTGAATGGCCTCCTCGAGCCACTGGGCCGACTGGATTTTGCGTTTGAGGTATTCCCTGGTTTTTGGGTCCGTATCAGGATCGCGTAAAGTCTCCCGCCACATGGGATTGATGCGGATTTCCGGGATTCCTCCATCGGTCAACCGGACCTGGTATTCGCCTTGATCGTTGGCCTCCACAAAAAGGTCAGGAACCACATATTGGACCGGGGTGCTGTCGAAACCCGCTCCAGGTCGGGGATTCAGGTGGCTGATTTTGCCAATGGCTCGTTGGATAGGCCCCAATTCAAAACCGGTTTTCTTATGGATAAGCGGCAGGCGATTGTGCCTGATGTCTTCCAAATGTTGGGTAATGAGGATTCGCATCAGGTCGGCATCGGGTTCCTTTTGGGGAATTTGCAAAACCAGACATTCGGCCAGACTTTGAGCTCCGACACCTTTGGGTTCGAGCTTTTGGAGGATCTCCAAAACCACTTCAAGGATGCCAGGATCCGTAATCGGTGGGACATACGAGGCTGCCAATTCAGGCAGGGGTGTCCGCAAATAGCCAGACGCATCCACAAAGGAAACAAGGTACCGCAAAAGGGCCTCGTCCTCGGGAGTCAAATTGAGAAAGGTAACCTGTTCGCAAAGGTGGTCCTGGAGGGATGGTAATCGGCCTACCAAATTTTGCATCAAATCATGTTGGCGGTCGGACGCCTGTTCAACCGCTCCCCGGGAAGGTTTCGAGTCTCCCATGGCTTCTGCCCAGTCCCCACTCAAACTGGTGAGTCGGTCGAGACGGTCAAAATCGGCACAGTCCCCTTCCTGGTCAATATGGAGCTCCTGGCCTTCTGCCTCCAGGACCAGGCCATCCTCGGCGGTATGGGGTTCAGGAGCACCTTTTTCTGCCCAGTCCGGGGATTCGGCGTTAGGTGGGTTTTCCACATCCGTTGCCAGTTCAAGCACCGGGTTTTCCTGGAGTTCGGTTTCCACTTTTTCAAGCAGTGCCATTAAAGGCATCTGCAGGATTTCCATGGACTGAATCATGCGGGGTCCCAAGGTCAGACCAAGGGTCTGCTTCTGGACCATGCTCATTTCTTGTCGCATGAAACCTATCCCCCAAGGGGGCCTATCCTGGGTCCAAAAAGGGCTTAAAAGGCGTGACGGCCATCCAGGGCGTCCGCCAACATCTGGCTGTTTGCAAATTCCAGGGAACACCCAGTGGGCAAACCTCGTGCCAATCTAGTGATTTTTATATCAAAATTCCCCAATACGCTCGCAAGGTAAAGGGCGGTACCGTCCCCCTCCAGGGTGGGATTAGTGGCAAGGATCACCTCTTTTACGGTTCCCTGGCGGACCCGATCAAGCAAGTGGTCTATTGTCAGCTGTTCCGGGCTAATGCCATCCAAGGGCGAAATGCGACCATGAAGCACATGAAACTGACCCCGAAATCGTCCCGCCCGGTCGATCAGGGCCACATCCCTTGGATGTTCCACGACGCAAATCAGTGAGGGATCCCTTTTTTGATCCAGGCAGCAGGAGCAAACCACCTCCTCGGTTGGGGCACAGCATTGACGACACCGATGGATTCGCTCCTTGAGTTCCCGCAAGCTGTCCGCCAAGCCTAGTACCTCCTTTGAGGAAGCCTCCATCAGGAAATGGAGCATTCGTTCGGCACTTTTTGGTCCAATTCCAGGCAGCCTTCCCAAATGCCACAATACTTTGGGAAGGAGCTCGTCGGGGGGCTCGGAAAAGGTATTTTTCGAACGGATTTGTCGGCTCAAAGGGTTAACCTCAAACGGGGTTCAGGGAATCACAAGGCTGAAAAAACGCTATCCAAGCAAACCTGGAAGACCCAAGGCCCCCGGCAAACCGGCCCCTGCAGGTAATCCCATTGCCGCGGTTATCCGTGCCATTTCGTTGGCGATTTGTTCGCGCATCCGGTGAATGGCCAAATTGGTAGCCCCGCGAATCAAATCTTCGAAAAGAACCTTGTCCTCGGGTCGAATCACCGGAACATTCAGGTGCAGTCTGGTCAATTCAAAATTCCCGTTGACCTCCACCTGGACCAAACCCCCTCCCGATTCGCCAAATGCACTAAGTCCAGGAAGCCGTTCCTGAAAGGCTTTCATTTCGGCCTGGATCTTGGGGAGATTTTTGAGGAGAGAGGCCATTTGGCCCATTTCTTTGAACATGTATTCGTTCCCATTTTCAAAAAGGCTTGAATTCCTTAACCTTGGAGCTCATTTTATTCCTGGAGTTCGCCTTCTCCACAAGGGATTTCCTGTTTTTGCCGATACCTGACGGGGATAGGATAAAGGAAGGGACTGGGATGAACCTGGCTCTGCTTCCTACTTAAACCTTCAGGAGACCCTGGCAATGGCCCGGAAGGCATTCACCCTGATCGAACTTTTGGTGGTCATTGCAATTATCGGCGTTTTGGTAGGGTTACTCCTTCCGGCCGTTCAAAAGGTTCGCGAAGCCGCCAGTCGAATGAGTTGTCAAAACCAGATGAAACAATTGGGCCTGGCAACCACTCAATTTGAGGGAACAATGCGGGTATTTCCAGCCGCCTATTCCTACCTCGATGCCTTGGTCCCGGGCCAGTCCCTGCGCCCGATCAGCCTTTTCACGGCGTTGCTTCCTTTTTTGGAACAGGACAGCCTTTACCAGCAATTTTTGGCCACCAATCCCACCCAATTACGCCTTGCCGGCGGGCCCGCAAGTCAACCCATCAGACTGTTTGTTTGTCCTTCTGCTTCTGGCATCATAAATCCTGTGGGCACCGGAACGATGATTGCAGGGGTTACGACCTATGGTGGAAATTCCGGAATTCGGAATTTTCCTTTGGAACAAGGAACGGCGGATGGGGCCTTTCCTGTTTTTGATGATTCCCCCACTAAAAATGCGGCTCAAACAGCCCTATCGATGGCGAATGTTCGTGACGGGACCAGCAATACCCTCCTTTTTGGGGAAAAAATAGGAGGGGACGGCAATTGGGACAGCTGGGGTAGCGCAACGATTGATCCCCCCCCTCCCTTTGCCTTATCGGGGTATGCCTCTTACCAGGTTTGGGCAGGGATTGGGCAATTCCCCCCTGCCCAAGTAACCGGATCGGCCTGGAGTACCCTGAACTATTCCGTGCCTAGACCTTATATTCCCCCGCCACCCGTTTTTGGTGCTCCGCAACCGCCGCCAAAAATCCCCTGGAATACCATTCAGGGGGATATGGAGGCTCGGGTGGGAGCTTGGGGGAGTGCCCACACAAGTGTGGTTCAATTTGGTTTTGTGGATGGGTCGGTTCGTTCGCTCAATGTCAATATTTCCCTGGCCGCTCTGCGGGCCTTTGCAACGGTTGCGGGCGGAGAAATCACCGACAATACTCCGTGATTTGGGTTGATTTTGAACCGGTTTTAGGGAAAAACCTTGGATTTATTCGACTGAATATAAAGGTTGTGGTTGGCCAATCCGCCCGGTAGCCGGTTAGATACCTACAGGGGTTGGCAAAGGGTGAAGTATGGCCGTTGCAATGCAGTTGAAAACCATTAGGGAAAAAATAGAGAATGGCCAACGCTTAACCTTTGAAGACGGGATGGTCCTTGAGGAAAAAGCGGACCTGTTTTTCCTGGCGAAAATGGCCCATTTGGTTCGGACCCGCAAAAACGGTACAACGGCCTATTACAATGTCAATGTCCATCTCAATCCAACCAATGTTTGCGTTTACCGCTGTTCGTTTTGTGCCTTTCGGGCCAACATGGATGATGTCCGTGCCTATGTGATGAGTGATGATGAAATTCTGGCAAGAGGGGCGGACGCTGATCAGCGCGGTGCCACGGAAATGCATATTGTTGGGGGTCTCCACAATAAAAAACCTTTTGAATGGTACCGGCATATCCTTGAAATCGTTCACAAGGCTTACCCCAAAATCCACCTCAAGGCCTATACGGCGGTGGAGTGGGATTGGTTTCAAAGGCTTACCGGAAGGCCAATCAAAGACCTGTTGCAAGAGTTTCGGGATGTGGGGATGGGTAGTATCCCAGGCGGTGGCGCAGAAATATTTCATGAGGAAGTTCGTTCTCAAATTTGCGAACACAAAGCCGACACCGCCAAATGGTTTGAGTGCCATCGGGAAGCCCATAAATTGGGCATTCGATCCAATGCAACCATGCTTTATGGCCACATTGAAAAACCGGTTCACCGAATTGATCACCTGATTCGGTTGCGTGAGCTTCAGGAGGAAACAGGTGGGTTTCAAACCTTTATTCCCCTTGCGTTTCACCCCAACAACAACAAATTAAGCCACCTGCCAAAAGCTTCTGGAGTAATGGATCTTCGGGTGATGGCCATTAGTCGATTGATGCTGGACAATTTTCCGCATATTAAAGCCTATTGGGTGATGTTGGGAATAAAAACGGCCCAAATAGCACTATGGCATGGGGCAGACGATATTGATGGAACAGTGGTGCATGAAAAAATATACCACGATGCTGGGTCGGATAGCCCTCAAGAACTTACTGTTCAAGAAATCCGCCACCTGATCACAGAGGCGGGTTTCAACCCCTTGGAACGAGATACCTTGTACCAAGAAGTCATTCGTGAGCCCAATCAAAGTTGGAAACGGCGAATGTCCCTCCCTATATCTCAATAAATTTATAGCCATAAGACAAATTTATTTATTAATTGATATCTTGATATTGTCCTCGCATGGTTTACCTTACCAGAACGCTTTTCCCAAGTGGAAAAGTTTGCCAATTCGTTACCAGTTCCACCCATTCACAGCATTTTTCTCCCAGCTTTGGCCCAAGGTGGCCGAATTAAGAAGTGGATCGGCGCACCTCGGGTTCAATCCGGGCGTGTGGATCGTTCGTCGTAGGTTGTCGGGCAAGTCATGGGGACTTTTTCGGCAATCTGGATGAAACTTTCCCGCTAACCTTCCTGTCCTTTGCAAGGGCAAAGAGGGTGATCGTGCGGATTCTGGGATTTGCCTTTAGTGGCCACCCCGAGGTGTTCACATGTCAGCATCTGAATCGGTTCGTAATTGGTTAAGCCGCAAGGGTAAAAATACGGCGGTTCCGTTGAACCGTCCCCTTTTGCTTAACCCGGCTTTGGAACTCCTTGAAGATAGGGCAGTACCAACCGCCTATCTCGTGGACACCACGCTGGATAATGTGGTAACCGATGGGTTGATCACCCTTCGGGAGGCGGTTTTGGCCGCCAATACAGGTCAACCGGTGGGGGATGCCCCTGCGGGTGATGGAAATGATCAAATCCATTTTGCAACGGCTCTCGCAGGGCAGGCCATAAGTTTTCAAATCACAGGCGATTCCAGCTTGGGAAACAGTGCCTTGGCAGTAGCCAGAAACATTGCCATAGAGGGCCTTCCCCAAGGGGGCCTCATTTCCGTAACGCTTAGAAACGATTCTACTTATGGCGATAGGCGACTTTTCGTGGTGGAACCGGGGGCCAACCTGCAACTTTTTGATGTAATTCTTTCGGAGGGTGTGGCGGTTGGAGCAAGTGGCAATTCAGGCGTCCAAGGGGGTGGAGGCGGAGGTGGCGGCGCAGGGATGGGTGGTGCCATCCTTAATCAAGGAAATTTAACCCTCCAAAACAGCACTCTCCATAAAAACATGGCCCAAGGGGGCCGAGGGGGAGATGGGGCGTTTGCTCCTGGTTCTGGCGCCCAGGGTGGTTTGGGAGGCGGGCTTTTGGGAGGAGCCGGAGGCACCGCCAATGTGGCCGGGATTGCGGGGGGATTTGCTTCCGGAGGCGGTGGGGGTGGCGGAACAGGAGCAAGTGCATCCGGGGCCGGGGGTTTTTCAGGTGAAAATGGCTTTGGTGGGGGAGCAGGGGGTGGTTCCGCTTCCAATTCCGCAAGTCCAGGCGATTTTGGCGGTCGAAATGTTGTCTATGGTGGACGGGGTGGTCAAGGTGACTCCATTCAAGGCGGTGGCGGCGGTGGCGGAGCGGGACTTGGTGGAGCTTTATACAATTTGGGCGGTTCCGTTTCTGTGGTCAATTCCACTTTTGGTTTCAATCAGGCCAAGGGGGGCCAAGCAGGAATAGGGGGGAATTTTTCTGCGACAGGGCTCGGTTTAGGGGGGGCAATCTTTTCACAAAACGGCTTTGTCCGGGTGGACAATTCCACCTTGGCTAAAAATAGTGCCAGCCAAGGCGGGGCAATATTCGCCGTTGCTGATGGTGCTTCGGCAAGCGTAACCATGAACAGTTCGATAGCAGCCCAATCGGATGGTGCCAGCGATGTGGTCGGCCAATCTATCCATTCCGGGATTCTCTCCGTATTGGGTGAGGCCAACCTGATTCAATATGCTGATAACTTTGCTGCCGGAACTTCCACTAACCTTGATCCCCAATTAACAAACCTGGCCCGGAATGGGGGGCCAACCCCTTCGTTTTCCCTCCGATCGGGCAGCCCTGCACTTCAACTGGGCACAAATAGCCTGGGTTTGATCTTTGATCAGAGGGGCCAAGGATTTCCCCGAACCGTAGCCTCCTCCATTGACATTGGGGCCTTTGAATATGGGAACAACCAGGTTCCCCAAGTCATTGCCATCAATCGCAATTTCCCCTTGGATCAGGCCACCAACGCCACCACGGTTGATTTTCGTGTTGTTTTCAATCAATCCCTAACCGGTGTAACTCCCGCCGATTTTGCACTTGCTGGTTCCGGGATCAGTGGGGCCACCATTCAATCTGTCGTTCCCGCATCCGGCTTGGAACCCGCAACGGAATACCTTGTCCAGGTTAAAACCGGTGGTGATGGCTCATTAGGCCTCAATCTTGCCCAACCCGGTGGGGCGGTTAATGCCCTGGGCGATAAGGTCCAGGGGACTTTTGTCGGGGATTTTTACAACATCGATAAAACTCAGCCCGCCGTCGTGGGAATCAATCTTTTGGATACCAATCCCACCAATGCAAATTCGGTTCGGTTTGGAGTTATTTTCAGCAAAGATTTGGCAAATTCGCCCGCCTTGGCCAATTTCTCCCTGGATGGATCGGGTGTTACCGGGGATATTTTTTCCGTGGTTGCTGTCAATGGCTCGGCAAGTGCCTTTGTCGTAACCGTTACCAATGTCTCTGGCAGCGGCAACCTCAAGTTAAACCTGTCCGACCCTGCCGGGATCACCGACCTGGTCGGGAATCCCCTCCAGAGTTCATTTTTTGCCGGACAAAACTACATCGTTGACCAGGTTGCACCAGAAGTAAGTTCCATAACTTTGTTGCAGGACCGATTGGCAACCGAAGGTGCCCTTGAGTTTCAGGTGGTCTTTTCGAAACCAATCAACCGTTTGACCGTTAATGCCTTGACGGTTCAGGCCAGTTCAACTGGGGCTCCCGCGCCCGGTTTTGCCTTGGGTACTATATCCGGGAGCGAAACTACTTATCGGGTCCGGATCAATGGCATTGGAAGTGATGGCTTGATCACCGTTTCCATTGCGGACAACGCAGCAATTTTTGATCTTTATGGAAATCAACTTGGGTTGGGGCTTGCCAGCAATCCAGTCGCCGTTTCAACCACCAAGCCTTGGGTTCAATCGATCGTTCCCCTGGTTGGCACCCCAACCAATCAGCCGGTTGTATTCCAGGTGACTTTTTCCAAGGATATGCAGCCAGCGTCAGTGACCGTTGACGATTTCACCCTTGTTGGGGATGGAACTGCGGTAGGCCAAATCATCTCCGTGACCCCAACGGCAAATGCTGCCGTTTATGAAGTGTTAACCGGTGGGTTGGTTGGTACGGGGAGACTAGGTCTGGACATCAGTCCAGCGGCTATTCTTCAGGATCAAGCAACCGGTCAGCGACTTACCGGGACCTTTACCGATACCCAATTTGCCTTGGTGGACACAAATGGTCCCCTCGTAACCAGTATCCTCCCGATGGATGCCAACCCATCCCAGGAAACGACCCTCCATTTTCGGGTGAGTTTCGATAAGGAAGTGGATCCGGTAACCGTTGTTAATTCTGCATTTACAGTCGTTGGCCCCGTTGGGACTACCTGGGTGGTTAGCACCGCAACCCAGGATCCAACCTTTGCCAACCAATATATCATTGCCGTCCAGTCTACCGGGGCCGCCGCCAATGGGGCCCTGGTCCTTTCCGTTCCTACCACGGGCGGAATTCGGGATTTGGCCGGTAACCTTCTGGAACGGAGTTTTGATTCCGGCCAATCGTACTCCATTACCTCTGCAGCTCCGGGTGTTTCGTCCATCATCCTGGCCGATCCCAATCCTACCCGGGCTTCGCTGTTGGGTTACTACATCAGTTTCTCCGAGGATATTGATCCGCAAACGCTTAATCCCTCGGATTTTGTTGTTGAAACCGTTTCGGGAACGGCTTCCGGGGTGGTCTCTTCCATTTCAGGTTCGGGCAACCAATATTTGGTGTTGGTAACAATCACAGATGGCGATGGTCAACTACGCCTTGATACAGCAAATGACTCGGAAATTCGTAACCTTGCAGGCGTAAAAATCAACGCACAAGGGTACACGGGCGGCCAAATATACGACATCCTTTTTCAGCCACCTACCGTTAATTCTTCCACCCCAACGGCACCCCGATCTGGTGTGTCCACTGTTTCCTTTTTAGTCAATTTTAGTTCGGTTATGAATGCCTCTACCTTGACCCCAGGCAACTTTCAGGTGTCATCAGTAGGCCTGGGGGGATCCCCATTTATTTCCTCCGTCGTGGCTGACCCGGTTTTCCGGAATCTTTGCCAAGTCTATGTTTCAGGCTATTCCGGGTCTGGTTCCTTAAAGGTTAATGTCCTTGGGAATCGTGGAGCCCAGGATGCCGCCGGGAACCCCCTCATTCAAGGTTTCAGTGGCGGGACAGCCATGGAAATCAATACGGTTCCCGTGGTAGCTACTTCGGTTAGTTCCTTTTCCGTAGCCACCAGGTTGGACACAGCGTTTTCCCCTCCGGCGACTGCGGTTCCCTTTGAAGTACCTTTTACGGGTGCGATTAACCCAGCTTCGATTTCAATAGCCAGTTTCACCCTGATCGGGTCCTCCGGGACGATTAGCAGTGTTTTTATTGACCCATTTACCCAGGTCAGGGCTTTATTGATCATTTCAGGCGTTACCACCGAGGGACTCCTTTCCGTCAATCTCAAACCCAACTCCGGAATAACCGATACCTTTGGCAATTTGGTATCCCCAATGGGTGTTGTCGGAACGCCCATTATCGTAAGCAACGCCCAACCATCCATTGCTTCGATTGTTTTGGTGGGAAGCCCCATTGTCGTTACTTCAACGGCCCAATATCGGGTTACATTTACCCCGCAAAATGGGGTCAATATCGATCCCTCCACCGTGATTCCAACCGGGTTCCATCTGGCAACAACCGGCTCTGTTCAAGGAGTAATCTCAAGCGTCACCCCGGACAGTACGAATCCCAATGTTTTCCTGGTGAATGTAACCAATCTCACAGGGAAGGGGACCATGGCGGTGGAGGTTCCCCAACCGGCACAAATCATGGATTATGCCGGGAATTTACTTGCCGGACTTCCATATTCTGAAACCCCAACCAATGTGAATGCCATTGGCCCGGTTGTTCTTTCCATTGAATGTGTAAACCCTTCGGTGACAAATAGTACAAGCGTCGTATTTCGGGTGAAATACTCGGAACCTGTCCTTAACGCCCTGGTCCTTTCCAACTATTCCCAAACCATTTCCGGATCATTGACCGCAAACATTGTTGGGGTGGTTCCAACGGCTTTGGTCCCGGACAATACCAGTTTTGATGTCACCATTGGGTCGATTGGCGGGCAGGGAACCTTGGGCCTTCAGGTCTCAGGGGCTAGTATCCAAAATTTCGACGGAACCGCTTTCAAGGGGCTCTTCGCGGCCGGGCAATCTTACCTTATCGACAACCGGCTCCCTGCCGTTTCCAGCAGTACCCCAAGTGTCAGTGGACCGACTTCGACCGCCTCCATGACATTCACTCTTTTATTGAATGAACCCGTTAAAATTGCTACCGTGACCCCGGGTGTCCTCAATTGGGTTCAAACAGGATCCGTGACCAGTACCTTGACTTCCATTACCCCGATCAATGAAGTTGCTCCTGGCTTGGCAAACACTTTTCAGGTTGAAGTCAATTCCATTGGTGGGACTGGAACTCTTGGATTAGGGCTTATCGCCAATTCGAATATAGAAGACGCCTTTGGCAACCTAATGAAAGCGTCTTTTACGCCTACAAATATAGCAGTAATCAATCATTCTACCCCAAAGGTCACAAATATCGTTTCCGGTAACACTAGCCCGATCACCAGCAGTTCTGCGATTTTCCGGGTTCTCTTTGACACCCCAATCAACCCGGCCACCGTGGATGCCTCCGATTTTGAACTGATAAAATTCGGCGTTAACGGGTTCATCAGTTCCATTGTTCCGGACGATTCGACCAATCAAACGATGCGTGTAACCCTGGAGGGGCTCCAAGGTGATGGGTCTTTGACCCTAGATTTGGTCGAAAATGCTTCCATTCAGGATTTTGCCGGCAATCTGATTGATCCTGAACAAGTGTTTGGCCCCTATGAAAGGGTGCTCAATGTTGCCCCACGGGTGGAAGCCATCATTGCCCAAACTCCCAAGGTCAATAGTTCTACAGCAAATTATCAGGTCTTTTTAAATCAACAAATCCAAGCACCTTCAGGTACAGGATCAGAATTCCCCGTAGACATTAACAATTTCAATCTCCAAATGAATGGAAGCCTTACCGGACAAATCATTAGTGCTGTTGGGAACAATGGATTTTTTGGCGGTTCTCATATTTTGGTGGAAATTGGCAATTTGGCCGGTCAAGGCACATTGACCCTTGGAGTTTCCGGGAACTCAACCATTTTCAATACGGTAGGCATCCCCCTTTCCCAGCCGGTGGACCCCTCGGCCAGTCAAACCATTGAGGTTAACACAATTGTCACGGTTGCTCAAACCATTGACCTAGGCGGGGAAGTGGATCTTGATCCCACCAGGGCAATGGGTAAAGCCTCCTTTGTGGTGAATTTCTCACAACCGGTGGATTCGGCTACAGTACTGTTAGCTGCTTTTGAACCCCAATTTTCAGGGACAACCACAGGGACTTTGGATTCGGTACTGGGGAGTGGTTCGAGCTATCTTGTCATGGTGAAAAACCTCACCGGAACCGGTACCTTGCAATTGAACCTTCGTGCCGATTCGGGAGTTGTGGATACCTTTGGTACGCCGGTGACTGCACCTTTCAACTCTGGCCAATCGTATATTGTTCAATCGATCCTCCCCATTCAGACCCCTGAACCCCAGGTTACCTTGAATGCCGTTGATGCAACCCTTCCCACCAACCGTCAAAATCTTCAGTTCGTGGCCCAGTTTAATCGTGACATGGTTTCATCCACCGTTACCGCCGAAAAATTTGAGCTTGTCCTGTCCGGGGGAGCAACCGGCCGGGTTACCTCGGTGGTTGGTTCGGGACAGACCTATTTGGTCTCGGTGGATTCGGTATCCGGAACCGGGTCTTTATCCCTTCGAACCATTCAGGATCCCCAATTTCAAGACTACTATGGCAACCAAATTTCGGGCCAACCGACTTCGCTATCCGGATTCGAGGTGGATAATACCAAACCAACGGTAGCCGGGATAATTCTGGATAATCCAATCCAAACCAATCGTGAATTGGTTGTCTATTCTGTTGATTTTTCGGAAGCAGTAAATCCCCTAACGGTTACTTCTGCAAATATGGTAACCGCTTCTCGTGGTGGCCAAATTGTTTCCATCCAACAATTGACCTCCACAAACTATCAAATTTCTGTGGCCACGAATGCAAGTTCCGAATCTCTGGGTTTGGTCTTCTTTAATATTCTGGACCTGGCTGGAAACCCACTTTATTATGATTCGACAAATGACCAATCCTACCAGGTAGACCGGGTTGGACCCAATGTGGTTAGCATTGACCGTTTGGATTCCTCACCCACCGGGTCTCCTTCTGTCCGATACCAAATCGTTTTCAGCGAAACTGTTGATGCGACCACTGTTTCCCCAGCAGACTTTTTACCCGTGGTTTCGGGAACATTAACTGCAAGTATTCAAAGTGTCCAAGGGTCGGGATCAACCTACATTTTAACGGTTGATGTTCTGGGTGGATCGGGTAACCTCACTATTTCCGTACCGGCAACATCTGGAATCATTGACATTGTTGGCAATCCTTTGACAGGTCCGTTTTCGGCATCGGAATCCTATACGATCAATCGAAATGCGCCCAAGGTGGTTTCTTTCAATTCTGTTGTCCCTGCCGTTTCAGCAGGTCAAACTATCAACTATTTGTTAACCTTTGATTCCCCGGTGGATGCGGCAACGGTGGTACCTGGTGCATTTCTTGTCCAGGCAACCGAATCGGCCTCCGGACAAGTGACAGGCATTGTTGGATCGGGAAATCAATATCAGGTTTCGGTGGCTCCTTCGGGGGGTAACGGTGTCATTTCCCTGGAATTGCCGACTTTTTCAGGTGTCGTCGATCCGGAAGGAAATGAGGTCCAATCCGCATCTGTATCCACGGTTTGCCAATACGAAGCCGTTGCCCCTACGGTAACCAGCCTTATTCCCAGGGGCAGTTCCATTCAGGGTGGACCAGTCCTCCAGTTCCAGGTTACCTTTAGCCAACCGATGTTGGCTGGGTCATTCACCTCGGACAGCGTGGTTTTCCAAACAACGGGAAATGCGGTTGTGGGTTTTGGCAATATACAGTGGGTTAGTTCTACCGAAGCAATCCTGAATGTAAATGTGGTCAATGGCCAGGGTTCCATCGCTGTTCAAATTTTGGCCAACAGCGGGATTTTGGACCTTGCTGGAAATGCCCTTTCCCTGGGGGCAACCAGCACCGAAATACTCCTGGAAGTAACACCCCCCTCGGTTGTCCTCCTTTATCCTGAACTTGGCAGTGGATTTCGAACAAATGCTTCCCAGGTTTCCTTTGCGGTTGTGTTTAGTGAAGGAATGCCGGCAGGGGCGGTACCCCTAAGTGCCATCCAGGTACTAACCACCGGGACCCTTGTTGCCCAGGTAATCCGTGTGGATCAGGATCCTCAGGATCAATCCGTATTCCATATCATCGTGGGTGGTCCCTTGCCTGGTCTTGCCATGTCGGGTGCAGGAACACTTAACCTTAAGATTCCGGATGGTGCGGCAATCTATGATGAAGCTGGCAACCAATTGTTCCAAGGTGCGTCCACCAATATTGGCATTTTAGTCAATCGTGTCACCCCTGCAATAACCGGTATCGTGCCGATTGGTTCATGGAAATCGGGATCAGCAAGCCCTGGTTTTATTGTTTCCTTTAATGAAGTCTTACCGTTTGATGCGGTAAAACCATCTGATTTCACAATTTCCCTGGTTGGCATTTTTAGTGCTGGGATGACGGTGGATTCAGTCCTTCCGATTAACTTTACCGGGAATGAATCCTCCCAGTTCCAAGTCACACTTGCCGGGGCGGACGGATTGGGAACAATAACGATTGGCGTCAGTCCCACCGCAGACATCAAGGATTTCGAAGGCAACCAGCTTGATCCCTTGGCACCGGTTTCCAGTACGGCCTTGGACTTCAATTCGGAGATTACCACGGTCCAATCGGTGAACCTGGTTGGGGTGATTCCTTCCCCTACGAATCAAACCTCCATCACTTATGAATTGGTGTTTGAAGCACCCGTTAGCCACGCCGATGGCAGTGCCCTTGACCTGTCTGATTTTGAAACCACTGCTCCCAAGGGTGGGACTGCCCGAGGCACCGTTAGTGCGGTAATCGGTTCAGGAACGACTTATCAGGTTACGGTTTCCTTTGTTTCGGGAACGGGGGATATGGGGATCCGCCCTCTTTCAACCATTGTTAATGGGTATGGAGTATCGGTAAACCTGGGTACTCCTGATCCTGATGCTTTGGCCAATGTGGATCGTACTCCTCCGGCGGTGGTCTCCATAATTCGTACCGGGGGAGGCTCCGCCATTACAGGGAGTCCAACGAGTACCTGGACGGTAACCTTTAGTAAACCTGTAAATGCCTCCTCGGTAAATGCCAGCGATTTCAGACTCATTACCTCCAACTCCCTCATTGCCGAAATCGTGGATGTTATCGGCGAGGGCAATCTTTTCCAGGTAACCGTTCGCAATATCACAGGCGATGGTGTAATAAACCTTGCGGTACCCCAGGGTGCCTCCATTTTTGACAATGTAGGAAACCGGCTGGTTGGCGATTTTACTGCGGGTGAAACCTATTCCACGGATAGGGTATTACCAAAGGTCTTTGAAATTCGTCCGATAACTGATACTTTGGTCCATTCAGGGGAGCAAATCCTGTGGAATGTGTATTTTGATAAACCTGTCCAACCCTCTACTGTAACTCCGGAGGTTTTTAAATTATCCAATCCGGATGGAACGGAATCCAATCCAACCGCATTTGGACGCATTGCCTCGGTCCTAACCTCGCCGGATAACCCTTACGACTATATCGTGGTGGTGGATCAACTTGGCGGTAATGGCCAGCTTCGGCTTGATCTTCCCTCCGGAAGTCCTGTTGCCGACGCTGCGGGCAATCGTCTTGCCAATGGGTATAATTCCGCACGAGTAGTTGTTGTTGATTCCCATGCTCCGGTACCCGAGTTGATTACCCGGGCTAACAACTCACCAACTGCTGCCTCTGGAGTCGGTTTCGTCATTACTTTTGATACGCCCGTATCCTTCGCAAGCCTGACGCCTGAAGATTTTGAGGTGGTAGGCACATTCTCCGCCTCGGGAATCGTCACCTCGTTCAGCCCCATTGATTTCGAAGGCAAACGGTTTGGGGTTCAGGTTTCAGGCATCACAGGTGAAGGGACCCTTGGTTTGGCCATCAGGCCGACTGCCCTGATCACTGACCTTGCGGGAAATCCGCTCGCCTATGGCCTCGGGGGACAACTACCCTACTCGGTTGATCGGGTGGCCCCTACCGTCCAGGAAATCCTGACCATTCCCAACGGCTCACCCATACTAACCGGATCTTCTGCGATATTTGAAATCGCTTTTACCGAAATTGTTACCGCCTCTACCGTGAATCCAACGGATTTTAACCTCTTAAAGACAGGGGGAATCACGGGAACGGTCAGCTCCGTTCAGCCAAAATCCGGCGTTGGCAATGACCAAAGGTACCTGGTTACCGTCAATGGTGTGTCAGGAACCGGAACGCTTGGCCTTCAAGTTCCATCAGGTGCCATTATTACAGACCTGTTGGGTAATAACCTGTCCGGCGGGTACACGATTGGCCAAACCTTCTCCGTTCGGACAACCGCCCCGACGGTCGCCAGCATTACCACCACTTTGCCAACCAGTCAAATCGTTCGCGTTTCCTCCGCGTCCTTTAACCTGGCATTTTCCAAGCCGGTTCAATGGGCCACGGTCAACACGGGATCGTTGAAAATCGGCACGGTGGGCGGCATCACAGGGACCCTTACCAATGCCAGCATAATTCCATTGGATGGGGATGCTATTACCGCCACCAACTTTAAAGTGGTGGTGACCAATATCCAGGGTTCCGGTTCCCTCCAACTCAAGGTTGTTGGCAACATTATCAAAGATGCAACGGGTCAGTTTCTGGTTACCCCGTATTCGGGCCCTTTGGTTTCCATTGATAATCAGGCACCCAATATCGTGGGAACCCCACTTCTGAATGTCAGTCCCACAAGTGCTTCCAGTTTTGGTTTCCGGGTCAATTTCAGTGAGAATGTGGTGGTGGATTCCGTTTTGCCCACCTCTTTTGCATTGAATGACCCAACCCTAAAGGTTACGGGACAAATCTGGAGCATCGTTCCGGTTTCACCCATTAACGGTCGGGCAAGTGCATTCAATGTGTTGGCTCAGGGTATCAAAGGTACCGGTTCCGTCACTCTAAGCCTTTTGCAGAATTCAGGCATTCAGGACTCCCTGGGAAATACTCAAAACGGAGCCTTTAATGGCAGTACCCTGTACAGCGTCCAGAATGCCCTGGGGACCACCAACCCCATGGTTTCGTCGATTGTTTTGGATCCGGGCAATCCCGCAACCTCAAGCACAGCAACCTTCCTGGTGGCTTTTGATAAACCGGTTACCAATGTATTGCCAACCAGTTTTACAACCACCATTGCTGGTGCTTCCGTGGATTTGGCCACAGCAATCAATCCTTCGCTTTATCGGGTTGTGGTTAGCCAACTGCCTTCCATCCAGGGCAACCTCAGGCTTAACCTTCCCAATAATTCGGGCATCGTTGATGCTTCCACCGGACTACCCTGTTTGGGTTACCTTGCCGGTGAAACGCTCTACCGGTCCAGCGTGAATTCCCTAAGTTCAACCGTGGATACATCTGCCCCTACCAATGGTGGGGTAACCGGTCGGGTGGTTTATCATGTGACCTTTTCCCAACCCGTTCAGATTTCAACGGTCGAAAACAACCTTCTCCAAAATTTTGGTTTTACCTCCGTTTCCGGGAATCCAACAGGCACGGTGCTTTCCGCCACGGCTGCCGATTCATTGGGTGGATTGGCCACCCGCTTCGACATTGAAGTTGGTTCCCTTTCGGGGCAAGGCCAGCTTCGACTTAATGTGGCAAACACAAACCTGATTCTTTCCGCGGGGGGTAACAGCACCGCTGCTTTCAATGCAGGCCAAAGCTACAACATCGACACCGTAAATCCCACCGTGGTGAGTATTGTTTGCTTGAACGGAGCCCTGACCTCTGCTAGCCAAATCACTTGGCGGGTTACCTTCTCGGAGCCGGTTGTTCCAGCATCTGTTACCCAGGACACTCTTTTTCTGGTCGAATCGGGCTCTGCACGCGGTGGTTTTGCCTCCATCAGTGGATCGGGTTCGGTTTACCAAATCACCGCGAACCTGGTTGAGGGCATGGGAACCATAGGGCTTTCCGTTTTACCCGGTTCAGGCTTAAGTGGAATTAGGGACCTTGCCGGAAATGTACTTGTTGAATCTGCCCAAGGCCCCAATACCAATGTCGATTACACCCCACCCAGGGTTTTGGGTGTAGCCATCAAGGATCCCAGTACGGTTACTTCGGGTCCGGCTTCGTTTGCCATTGGTTTTTCCAAGGCGATGAATCCCGCAACCGTAAATAATAACGCCCTGAAGCTGGTGGCGGATCCTCTTGGAAGTGTTTCCAGTTCCATCCAAACGATAGCGGTCACCGGTCCCAACACATTTGAGGTTGGGACGAACATTTCTTCTGGTAAAGGTAGCTTGGGCCTGGATGCGATTGTTGGCCGAGCCAGGGATGCGGCAGGCAACCCACTGGTAGCCGGATTCTCCGGTGGCCAAAGTTATGCCGTTTCCGCCAATCCACCAGAATGTTTGTCGATTTACCCTGCGGATGGTAACCGAAGCACCCGGCAAAGGTCTTTGGACTTTAATGCCTACTTTAATACTCCCATGAACCCTCAAACGGTGCTGGCTTCGGCTTTTCAAACAAGGAGTTCAACGGGTGGAGTAACCGGATCGGTCACCATGGTGGTGCCTTTGAATGAGAGCTCAACGGCATTTCGCATCACCGTTGAAAATGTCTCAGGAAATGGAACACTTGAGGTTGAGCCAATCAATGGGAATTCCATGGCGGACCAGATGGGCAGGGTTCTGGTTTATAATCCTAATCTTTACACAGGATCCTATGAGGTTGACCATATCGCACCGACGGTTACGGGGATTTCCATAGTAGGAAATAGCCTGAGTAACCAAGCCTCAGTTCAGTTTTTGGTTTCCTTCAGCGAAGGAATTTCCTCGGAATCGTTGATTCCCGCTGCGTTTGGTCTGGTTACTACGGGTAACCTGATTGGGCGGATTTCAACTGTGGGTGGTGATAATGGGTCCTATTCGGTTCTCGTTAATAACCTTTACGGGGAAGGGACCGTGGCCCTGGTGGTGCTTGGGAACGGATTGATCACAGATATTGCCGGTAATTCCTTTGTCGGAAACCCGGTTACAGGCCCCGCCATCACCATTTCCACCCAAGCCCCAACCGTGCTTTCGATTGATCCGGTAGGACCCACCAAAACCAATGCATCCGAGGTGCAATTCCAGGTGGCATTCTCCCAACCGATGGATCTTGGAAACATTGAACCGTCTGACTTTGTTCCCCTCTTTACGGGCAGCCTTTCGGGCCAAACCCTCACCGCCGTGGCGGTACCGGGATCAACCTCCCTTTTCACCATAACCGTGGGCAATTTGGTAGGCAAGGGCACCGTTGGCCTCATGGTGCCCGAAAATGCCACACTGCTGGATCAGGCAGGGAACCCACTCCAGACTTCCTTTACCGGGTCATCCACCTTTAATGTGAATCGGGTTGCTCCGGTAATATCCACTTTCCAATCCCTGGAGGGCTACAACCCCACCAGCAAATCCGCACCCTTCCTGCTTTCTTTCACAGAAGCCGTGGTAGGCGTTACTCCCACCCGCTTCACCATCACCCCTGCCGGGGCCGGGGTGATCACCAATCTGCAATCTTTGGATGGTGGCATTACCTTTACATTCGATGTTCTCTCCAGTCGGCAGGGTGCGCTAAAGGTAACCTTGAACCCGGGGGGTATTACCGACACCTATGGAAATGCGTTGGTGAGCGGGGGATCGGTAGCCATTAATTATGCTCCTGCTTTGCCAACCGTTGCTGCGTTAGGAATAGGTGGACTTCCAAAGGTTCAGGTCATTACTTCGGATGGTTCAAGCCATACTTTCCAACCCTTTGGTTCAGGGTACAAGGGTGGAATCAGCGTAGCGGCCGGCGATGTCAATGGAGATGGGGTAGCCGACATCATTATTGGGGTGGCCAGTGGAGCCGCACCTCACATTAAGGTCTTTTCTGGAACGACTTACCAACCGATCATGAGTTTCTTTGCCTTTGCCACATCCTACACAGGTGGGATCAATGTGGGAGCAGGGGACATCAATGGCGACGGTTTCTCGGATGTGATTGTGGGTTCGGGGCTCAATGCCAGGCCTCATGTCAAAGCTTTCTCCGGCAATAACGGGCTCGCCATCCGAAGTTTCTTTGCCTATGCGGCCAATTTTGCCGGTGGAGTTCGGGTGGCGACTGGCGATGTTGACGGGGATGGGGTGGCCGAAATCATTACCGGTTCGGGTGCGGGAACCAGGGGCCATATCAAGGCTTTCAAGGGTGGGTTTAATACGGTCATCAAGAGTTTCTTTGCTTATGGCCCCAGCATCACCACCGGAGTTTTTGTGGCCTCGGGAGATTTGGATGGAGATGGCCAGGCGGAAATCGTTGCCTCCCTGGCCCAAGGTGGACTATCGACTGTCCGCATTTTCAAGGGTAACCAACTAACCCCCCACCAGGAGTTCCAGGCGTTTACCACCTCCTTCCGCGGAGGATCGAGGGTTGCCATTGTAAACCGTGCCGATCAAACGGGGCCAGTGATTGCAGCCGGGAACGGCCCAGGCCTTCCTTCCCAAATCCGCTCCTTCAATGGCCAAACCACCGCCTTCATTGACACCGTGTTTGTCTTGACCGAGTTTGGTTTCGAAGGGGGAATTTTTATAGGGTAACCGACCGGGGCGACCTACCTTTGCCAAAACCCCGGTTCTCCGGGGTTTTTTCTTGGACTTTCGTTCCATATTCTGGATACGGAACACTTTTCGACCTATAATACCATTTCCAAACGAAGAAGGTGGGCACTTGCCCGCCCGCTTGGAGCAATATCCAAACATTTGATTTCGTCCTTGCCTTCGTGCCCAGGGACGGATTTCGAACGGGGTTTTTTCCTTCATGGTCAATCGTAACATTTTACGCCAATTCGAACTTACCGATCTCGATATTAACGACCAACTCAATGAGGCTTTCGTAAACGAAGAAAGCATTTGCGATCTTGAGAATTGGCTTCCGGAAGAAAAGCAGGCTTTTGACGCCAATAAAATTGTAACCGGCCGCGTCGCCAATATCCTCAGTGACCGTATCGTCATCGATGTCGGCCACAAGAGCGAGGGGGAAATCCCGATCAATGAATGGCAAGAAGAAGGAATTGCCAAAATTTTGTTGCCGAAAATTGGCGATGAAATTCAGGTTCTTATCGACTCGGTGGAAGATGAAAATGGCATCATCCAGCTTAGTTTCCGCAAAGCGAAACGGCTCAAGGAATGGCAAGCCATTATTGTCAAGCACAAGGAAGGGGATGTCATTTCCGGTGCGGTTACCAAGAAAATCAAGGGCGGTTTATTGGTAAACATCGGAGTGAATGTGTTCCTGCCCGCTTCCCAGGTTGATATTCGTCGTCCCCCTGACATTGGCGAATACATTGGGAAGTCAATTGACTGCAAAATCCTGAAGATCGACGAAGCAAGGCGAAACATTGTTGTCAGCCGCCGGAAGTTGCTTGAAGATCAGCGCGAAGAGATGAAATCCAATCTCCTTGGGGAAATTGAGCCCGGACAAATTCGTCGCGGTATTGTCAAAAACATTGCCGATTTCGGTGCGTTCGTTGACTTGGGGGGAATCGATGGCCTTCTCCACATTACCGACATGACTTGGGGCCGGGTCAGCAATCCCCACGAGGTGGTTCGGATCGATCAACAAATCGAGGTCTATATTATCTCGGTGGACAAGGATCGTGAAAAAATCGCCCTTGGACTCAAGCAAAAATCGCAAAGTCCATGGCAGGATGTCAAGGACAAATACCCCGTCGCAAGCCGCCATTCCGGCGAGGTTGTCAATGTGATGAGTTATGGTGCCTTTGTAAAGCTCGAGTCGGGCATCGAAGGACTGGTTCACATCTCCGAGATGTCCTGGACCAAGCGCATCAATCACCCCTCCGAAATCGTCAGCATTGGCGATCAGGTCGAAGTGGTTGTTTTAAGCATCAATACCGACAAACAGGAAATCTCACTTGGAATGAAGCAGGTTTCCGACAACCCCTGGGACAAGGTTGCCGAACGCTATCCCAAAGACACCATTGTCAGCGGTGTGGTCAGAAACCTCACCAACTACGGTGCCTTTGTGGAAATTGAGGAAGGCATTGACGGCCTCCTTCATGTCAGCGACATGAGTTGGGTCCGCAAAGTGAGTCACCCCTCCGAGGTCATTCAAAAGGGCGAAACGGTTACCTGCATCGTCCTCAATGTGGATCAGGAACGGAAACGAATCGCCCTTGGACTGAAACAAATGAAGGGTGATCCATGGGAAGGTGATATCCCCGCCAAGTACCGTCCAGGCGACCTGAAAACCGGAAAGGTCACGAAAGTTACCAATTTTGGGGTGTTTATCGAACTTGAACCTAGCCTTGAAGGCTTGCTCCATATCAGCGAATTGGCTGACGAGAAAATCGAAAATCCCGAGGAACACATCAAGGTCGGCGACGAAATTGAGGTACGCATCCTCAGGGTTGATGCGGTGGAACGCAAAATTGGCCTCAGCAAACGGCGGGTGGATTGGACCGAAGAGGAAGCGGCAGAGTCGGCAACCCCCGAAGGCGGAATCCCTGCCTCACGACCCCAAAGGGAGCTTCGTGGTGGCACAGGGGGCAATTCAGGCAATCTCATTAATATGCCCGAATAGATTTTGGTTAGATTTTGCTAGCTTCTTTGCTTCAAGCCCCTCCATTCTTTTTTTGGAATGAAGGGGCTTTTTTACTTCTCATTACCCCATTTTTCTGACATGATATACTTTCCTTCCCCGAAACGCCAAATGGAACGGTCGTGACGGGTGTTGGGATGATTCGGGTCAAAACACAAGGTGGAGTTTGAACGAATGCATCTGCCATGACGGGAAGAGTTCCCCACCAAGGGGATTCTTGACCTTCCAAGGAGCATTAAACCGATTGGTCGGGACGATAAAAAAGGTCAGATAGGGCACCTTGGTGCTCTCCCGGGCCTAGGTCCATTGTGGCTATTCGCCGCAGCCGACACCGTGCTGGAATTTGCAAAATGATGCGCTCACCCAAACCCTCTGAAAGCGTTCAGTCCCCTCTGGAGACTTATCTTCGGGAGATCAATGAGACTCCGCTTTTAAGTGCCGATGAAGAAAAGGCCTTGGCTTTTCGGATTCGCAAAGGGGATGTCAAGGCCCGTGACAGGATGATTCGTTCCAACCTCCGATTGGTGGTTAATATCGCCCGGAATTACACGGGAAAGGGACTAGTACTTCAGGACCTCATTGAAGAGGGCAACATTGGAGTCCTTCGGGCGGTGGAAGGGTTCGACCCCACCATGGGTACCCGCTTTAGCACCTATGCCAGCTACTGGATCAAACAATCGATCAAACGGGCATTAGTGAACACGGCCAAAACCATTCGCATTCCCGCCTACATGGTGGAGCTACTTTCCAAATGGCGGCGAGCCAGTGCCAAACTTACCGACGAACTTGGCCGCATTCCTTCCCAGGAGGAAGTGGCCAAATACATGGCACTTCCCAAAAAGAAACTCAACATCATCAAGAAAGCCATTCGGGTCTATTGTTCCCCCCCCCAATCGGACCAATCGGACTCAGGCTGGTCCCTTGAGGACATGATTGAGGATGACAAAACCAAAACCCCTGAAGTCGAACTCATCGAAATGGATAGCCTCACCCATGTGATGGCCCTTTTGGAGAAAATGGACCAGCGGGAAGCAACCGTTCTCCGGATGCGCTTTGGAGTCGATGATGAACAACCCCGGACCCTCAAGGAAATCGGTGAAAGCCTTGGGTTGACCCGGGAAAGGGTACGGCAAATTGAAACCCAGGCCCTCGGAAAACTCCGCGTGAGTTTACAAATCGAGGTTTAATTACCCATCTTTCCTTATCGTTAGTCGTTTCCCAACACGAAGGCCCAAGGGGATCCCGGGCGGATCCTTGGGAACTCGACCTTTTTCCACCAACCGATCCTCTGTCCACTCGTCGATACCCATTTCGGTGCGGTTTGGCGGCCGCCTTTTGCCGCCGGATTTTACCCTCATGGGGCGTGCAAATGCGTCGCTGGTTTACCTGGATTGGGCTTGGAATTGTCGCCGCTGGTTTTTGCCAGGTAGCCATCGGCCTCCCGCAGGAAATTCCTTTTCTATCCAAAATATCTACCCCATCTGCGGCTTTGAACCTTTGGGAGCGTGGTCAAAAAGCCATTACGAATGGCCTTCCCAAGGATGCGATTCCCCTTTACAAACAAAGCTTGGCTCTCGATCCCCAATTGCATCGCAATCATTTAAGCCTTGCGGCGGCTTTTCTCGAGGAGGGAGAGGATAAACAGGCCGCCGATGCGATGGAACGCTACCTGGATCGTGAACCAAACCACCTTTCCGTTCGCCAACATTATGGCGAATTGCTGATACGATTGGGAAGGCTACCCGATGCCAGGAGGCAGTTGGATCGCTTCCTGGCCGAGGCTCAAAAACAGGCACAACCCGATGGGATCCTGCTTCATACCCATGGCCGGCTTCTGGAAATTGCCGAATCGGCCAACGACTCTTATGAAGAGCACTTTCACAGGGGGATCGGCCTCTTCTATCTGGCCTTCCAACCGGTTGCCACCGGGACACCCCTTGAAAATCAACCCGAAACCCTCCTTTGCAAGGCGGCACTCCAACTCAATCAGGCAGTAAGGCTCAAACCCCAAATGCCAAGGCCCAGGCTTTACCTGTATAAAATTTGGCATAAATTGGGTCAGACCCAACCGGCTCTTCAAGCCCTTCACGAGGCCGAAACCCTTCAATGGGAAGGGGAAATGACCCCTTGGGAACGATCTTCCCTTTGGAGCCTTTTGTCGGAAAAAAACAGGCTTGTGGGATGATTTTCCTTTCCCGACCGTCAAAATATCTCCCTCCAGGGAAAAATAACCCACCCTAAGGCCAACTATGCCCTGTCCCAAGGGTTTAAAAAAGGATAGGATTGCCCATAGGTTTTTCCTCATCCTTTGCTGGCACCGTTCATGCCGAGGCACCCCATGTTCGCAAAATCCCAGGCGTTTGGGCGTTGGTTTTCGGGTTTATGCCTGATGGGCTTGGCCGTAGCCGGCCTGGTTGCCCAAGACATTCCTTTGGGTGAGACTTCCTTCAAAGACCTTCAGAAAAAGGCAGGAATCGCCCGTGGGCCTTTCAACGACCTGATCAAGGGGACCCGGATTTGGAACCCGAAGGACCTTTTAGCCGTTGCTGCGGTGGAGGATGTTGCCCGGTTCCAGATCTATTCCTTTACATATCCCAAAAATATTGAAAACAAAACCGATAAAGGGCCTGATCTCAACAAGCAATTCGTTGAGGCCGAACAGCAGATGCGTGCCATCCTGCTTAGCGATAAAAATCGTGTCAATACGCAGGTGCTGGTTGACCTTTATTACGGTGCCATTATCAACAATTCTGCCACGGTTGCCAAATCGGACAATTTGGTTTCCAGGGTCAATGCCCTTCGGATGATGGCTACTTCAGCTTCGTTACTTTCCACCAGGGATGAGGCTTCCTACAAAGCGATTGTGAACACCCCAACCCTGATAAAAACAGGGGAACTCCTATTGGATAGGGTGGCCCCATTTTTGGAAAAAGCTCCCGATGAGGCGACCCGTTATTATGCACTTCGTGCCCTAAGGGAAACCTTGAAGGTCAATCAACTCCTCAGGGAGAACCGTCCGGCAAAAAGTCTAAACCCAGTCAAGGAAGCGGTTTGCCTGAAAGCAGCTGCCCAATTGATTACCGCTCCCCCTGCCTATGCCCTTGAACTTCCCAAAAATAGTGCCGAAATGGAGGGCTTCCGGGGGCTTCGGCGTGAAGCCGTTCGGGCCCTTGCCAATGCCAGTTCTCCCTTGCTGCCCCAGGATTTTAGCCCGATTTATGTGTTGGCACTTTGCATCAATGATCCCGGTCTGAATCCGGAAGCAAGGCTGGATGAAATGGCAGAAGCAGCTGCGGGAATGGCCCGGATGGCCCCGCTTGACAAAAACGATACCGACTATTCCCCCGAATACACCGTGGTTCTCATTGGCCGTTTCATCCAGAATTTTGCCGAACGCTACAGCACCAAAGGCAACAGCGAATTCGACAAGGCAAACTCCTGGAAAACCCAGGCAGCCCGACTGAACGAATCTCTCGATTTCTTCCGGAATCGCTATCCCAAAAACAAATTCATCCAGGAAATGTCCTTGACCTATATCGATTTTTTGCTTGCCGTGGAAAAGGGGCAAACCGATTTCAAAGCCGTAAATGTCGAAGACAGGCTCAATGTCTGGATGCGTGATCCCACTACCATCAAGCGATTTTTCAAAAGCAAACCGAATTCTGCCCTACCTGAAAAGGCAGGCGGGTAAGCTCCAGGATCGGAAGTTTGGTGCAAAGGAAAACTTCCCCAAAAGGGTTTCCCCTTCCGGCAATTCTGTCTATCGGGTAGAATTTTGAATAGTTGGCATCCCCTGTCAACCTGATTCCCGAATCCCCGTCGGGAACGCACTCCTTGAGGAGGCTTTTTGATGCTGAAGATTGATCTTGGCAAAACCAAGGGTTACTGTGACGGGCTTTCACGCCGCAGTTTTCTTACTCTGGGTGCGGCAGGGATGGCATCCACCGGCCTATCGGGATTTCTCCGTGCCAAAAACAAGGAACAAACCCAGGCAGGCTCCGATCCCTCTGTTATCCTCATTTGGCTGGATGGGGGGCCTGGTCACCTGGATATGTACGATTTGAAACCGGAAGCCCCAGCCGAATACCGGGGGTTCTGGAACCCGATTGCCACAACCGTTCCCGGAATGCAGGTTACCGAGCTGTTTCCCAGGCAGGCCAAAGTTGCCCACCTGTTTTCCCTGGTGCGTGGGCTCCATCACGACACGGGAGATCATTTCGCCGGGGGCCATAGGATGCTCACCGCAAAAAATCTTGGGGTTAGCGGGGCCAATACGGCTACGAAATTTCCATCCATTGGAAGTATCGTCCATCGGGAATTGGGTTCCAGGAAAAGTGGCCTGCCAGGTCATGTGGGGGTGCCCCATGCGTCCAGTATTGGGTTAAACCCCGGATATTTCGGGGCACACTTTCTAGGCAAGCAACATGACCCCTTTCAACCAGGCGGGGATCCCAATGACCCCGGTTTCAAGGTTCAAAACCTGGAATTCGCCCAAGGATTGGATTTTAACCGTTTGGAGGACAGGTCAGGTCTTTCCAGGACTTTTGATAATCTCAATCGGTCCATTGATGCGTCGGGAACCCTTAGCGCCATGGACCGATTTGACCGTGGGGCATTGGATTTTGTCCTCTCGCACCAATCAAGAATTGCCTTTGATATTTCCCGTGAAGATCCCAGGGTTCGGGACCATTATGGCCGGCATTCCTGGGGGCAATCTGCCCTTCTGGCGAGACGATTGGTGGAGGCCGGTTCCACCTTTGTGACCGTTCATCTGGGGGGGTGGGATCACCACTGGGATTTGAAGGCTGGAATGGAAAATTACCTTCCCAAGGTGGACGATGCGGTTGCCGCCCTTTTGGAGGATCTGAAAGAACGAGGTCTATGGGAAACCACCCTGGTGGTCCTTTGTGGAGAGTTTAGCCGAACCCCTAAAATCAACGATGGGGGCAACGGGGGGCCCGCCGGAAGCAAAGGAACTCCTGGTCGCGATCACTGGGGCAACTCCATGTTTTGTTTTATGGGGGGTGGGGGTGTACAGGGAGGCCGCATAATTGGATCGACCGATCGGTTGGGCCAAACCCCAAAGACCCGCCCGGTTACACCTTCAAATATTCATGCTTCCATTTACAAAGTGTTGGGAATCGATCCGGGCCTTAGCCTTCTCGATCCTTCGGGTCGGCCAACCCCGGTGTTGGATGATCCTAGCCCGATTGATGAACTTTTTTAGCCCAAGTTACGCAGTTGGGACCAGGAAAACCGTGTTTTTCCAGGGAAAAAGTCAAATCAGCCTTAAATTGTCGGGTCTACAAATCCTCTTTACAGGTTCCGTTTCAAGGCGCTTGATCCTGATTGTCGAGAGACTGAGGAATGGGATAAATCGGGCTTTCAGCCCTTTGTTCATTTGGGAATGGGTATCTGGGGCGGTGCCCCAGGCTGGTATGGAGCCACGCCGTTGGCGTTGAAAACATAAGCCCGTGAGAACAGGAAGGTGGCATGCCAATCCAGGTCTTTGGCCTGACAAATACGATCCGGTCAAATCCTATCCTTGCCGTTTTGGTTCTGCGGGCCAAAGGCCCGATCTATACCAGCCTGGGCCAAAGGCCCAGGTTTCGACCCCCCCCCAAATATTTGAGGGCTGGATGCCCGATCCATTGGGCATTGGACCACGAACCAAATGGTGGCGAGAGATTGAAACATGGGCCTCTTGTTCCCCAACGAAATTCAACCCCTCAAACCAAGGCAAATGGTTTCAATCCGTTCAAAGGATCTGCGAACAATTGCAAACCCCATTGTTAAAATCGCAAAACCGGAGGTCAATTTCAAGTAACTTGGTCGAGACTACGGGCCGTTTGGAACTCGATATACTCCCAATTCCAAGGAAAAACCACAATCAGGGTCCCAAAACTGGCCAAAGAATCGTAAAAAATCACTCCAACTGCGTAACTTGGGTTAAGGCGGATGGCAATCGTTTGCCACATTTCACAAGTTTTGTGGAGAATCCTAACCATTTCACTAGTTTTGCGATGAGAACGGACCCCGTCCCTGTCCCTTAAAGGTATGGCCTCAAGATCGTGTGCCAGTTCGGAAGTTATTATGGGTGACTGAATGCCAGCTGGTATCGCTGGAAAGACCCACCCGTGTCAACTAAAATTTCAAAAACCCGGGAACGCATACATCCACACAAATGCCTAAATCCGTAGGGACGTTTGTCAAATGTCGATTGGAGATGCAAAAACCAAACTAAAATCTGTTTATCCTAAATTTATTGAGTGATAAAGTGCTAGGTCGTAAAACATTTAAAAAGTATTATTTTTATATGAAACCAATAATCTAATAATTCTAAAAGCACCATCAGGAAAACCATCAATGCATCCCCAATAATATACACGATCATCTAGCGAAACAGCAGCCGGATTATGCCCCATCCATCGAACACATAACGTTGTTATTGTGCCATCAGTGTGGTGAATGTAAACATCAGCAACATGATAATGCATTTCCTTTTTGATTTGATTGTTGCACAATTTGGTAGGAGTTATTAGTAACAAAAAAGATGGCATTTGATCTTTTGGAACATCAACATTGTTAACGGGGGAAATTCCTAATTCCGGAACTGAGTAAATCCTGGCAGATATCCTTGAAACGGGCTCAATTGTCGGAATTGTTTTGGAGGCGAAACACCCTCCTGAAAGGACAAAAAACATCCCTAAAAAAAATCTCATTGATTTGCTCCATGTTCACCGTACGCCTTTTGGCGAAAGTGGGGCAGGGCTTACGCGTCATAAGTCCTTATCCTGTAAGGATCGATTCGCAAAACTTCAAATCCCAGGCTGCTTTTAACCTTTTGTTTTTAATACCTACCTTGGCGGTTTTATTGGCTTTGAGCATGTTCAAAGTCAGGCGTCTGATGATGGCAAAGTTCGCTTCGGCATGGCCCCTTCGGACCCGGCATTTGTCTTCCTGGTACGAAACATCCAACTGCCAATGCAATTGGTTTTCGATGCCCCAATGGCCCCTTACCGTTTCCCCAAATGTCTTGGCGGTCCATTTGCGGCTCAGAATGTAATAACGGACCTGGTTGGTAATCTTCCCCTCCCGTAATGTTTCACGGATCGCCACCCCCATTGCTTTCAATCAGGACCACTTTTTCGCCTCCCCAAATTCCTTCGGTACAGGTAGGACATAATAGTTGCGCTTTTCCACCCTTCCGTGGCCTTTATTATTCGTCTCGTGGTGACTTACTTTCACCCCAGCAAAACTATCCCGCATTTGATCCGCAAAATGATTGGAAATATCCGTATGCAGGTTCCCCTGATTGGCTTTTACCGCAAGGCAATAATCCCCACCTTCATTCACAATCGTTTGCGCAATCTCCCTTTGGCAGGCAAAAGCATCGATTGTTATCACGCACCCCTTGATTTCAAGGGCTTCCAGCAGTTTTGGAATAGCAGTGATCTCGTTACTTTTGCCATCCGCAATTACCTGGCCAAGGCACATACTGTACTCTCGTCCCCAGGCATGGACCATGTGCAGTGTCGACTTGCCGTTGGCCTTGTCAACACTTCCCCGCAAGCTCTTTCCATCAATCGCTATAAACCTCCCCCTTAACTCCCCCTGAAATGCTACGATCCAGGCCCGAAATTCTGCCTCCACAAACTCGGGTTTCAACAGGGAGAAAACCGCATTGAATCGGTCATGGGAAGGGATGCCATTGGACAGGTCAAGAAACTTCGCAAACCAACCTTTTCGGACTTTACCGAACTCGGCTATGGAAACAAAATCTTCCGCACCACAAAGGGACGCAACAAGGGCGATTAAAAGAATGTTGTTGAGCGGGGTGTTTGACCTTGCGACGGCGAGGGTCCGGAATGCGTGAAAGGTAATCCATTATCATAATCGACACCTTGGTTCGACGACCCATCCTGGGTCCTCCAATACGGCTTCCCTGCAACGCTGGATTGACCCTCGGTCAACCAACCAGCTTGCATCTGCCTCCCTATCCCATAATCCCTAACAGGATGCAATCGCCCTGCCTGGGGGGGCGGGTAGTTTATTGTGAAAAACCGGGATTTTGGTAAAGCCAGTTTTTACACTTCCCTACGCCTATTAAGTAATCGTGGTGATTGAAGCACAAAACAAAATCTACTGTTTCGTTGGTCAGGTAGAATTCAACTCCCGGAGTTTCACAAAGTATGCGGCCGAGAGATTCCGTAGATGAAACGCTATATCCTTTATAACCATTTCCATCTCGAAAAAATATTATCGGGTGTTGTTCCGGGAATTCACAGGCAAGTTTCCATCCATCTAGGCACTGGATTGAGACCTCGGCTACAAACTCCTCCCAAAGGCAAGTATAAATGGATTCATGATTTGTAAATTGTCTCCGAACTGTTTCAATAATGCGAACCATTTGTAATGTGGTTATACGATTAATTTTATTACTTATAGAATCTGCAGCACCTTCAATCCAATCGCAAATCATTTCGTCACCTGTTAGAAATAATATCATCAATTATTGTGTGGCCTCTTATTGCACCTCCACTTCCACGCTTGCCCCCTGACTGCCAGCCGACATGTGGTGCATCCGGACCATTTTTGGCGTGTGGCCAATCGTATGCGTTCACGGGATTTTGAGATTTTAGTTGACACGAATGGGTCTTTCCAGCGATACCAGCTGGCATGCAGTCACCCGACATACTTTTGGAAACGGTACACGATCTCGAGACTTTACTCAGATGTGCCAGGGAGGAG